>Ga0222718_10000784_pt1 | contig 32789 bp, 33 predicted proteins | sample C33_27DmetaG_FD_165045 | JGI IMG/M metagenome (GOLD analysis project Ga0222718, IMG submission 165045) | Estuarine water microbial communities from San Francisco Bay, California, United States - C33_27D | ecosystem: Environmental > Aquatic > Marine > Unclassified | place: USA: California...
TCAAGCTCAACAAACTCTCGTAAGTTTGCAAGAAACCTAGTTGCTTCTGGGTAATTTGCTTTTTGAGCAACAACACCTAAAGCTAAATGTCGAGCAGCATCGCCACGACCATCAAGTTGTTCAGCTTTAGGATACTTTTTATCTATGTTCATAGCCCACTCAAGGCCTTCTTTAGGGACTCCTAAGGCTTTTGCAGCTGCGTCATAACCTGCTTTTTTAATTCGATCAACAAAACCGCCTTCGTTGAATAACATACGTTTTTCGGGGTCTTCTTCATCTACGAAGGCTGACCCAGCTTGGATGTTATAGGGCTGACCTGTCATCTTGTCAATGCGCTCGTCAGGCTCTAGCGGTGCATTAGGAACCATTACACGGCCACCCTTAGCAAAGCGCTCACGCTCTCTGTCAAAAGCTTCTTCACGCTCTTCAGGCGTTACAGGCATAAGCGGAGTGCCTATCATGTTGCCATACGATCTAAATATATCGTTTAGCACTGAGCTTTCCATGCCTACTTTTTCGATAAAGTTAAGGGTCTTGCCAAAAGAATATTTTTCTGGCTTAAATCTACCTGAAAGTAAAAAGCCTATGTCTTTATTAGAAAGCCCGTTGTCCTTCATTACCTCAATGGTTGTTGAAGTGCCTAACAAAGTTTCAGCAGCCATTGCATTTTCATACATGTCTTGCTGTAGCTCATACAAAGCTTCTTGTCGTTTGATTTGATTTTCGTATGCAGCTTCAGCTTTCATAACATAAGTAGGCGTTGAAGAGATAACTTCTCTTTTTAGTCTGTTATACTCTTTTATTTTATACATCAAGGCGCTAGAAGCATCAAACTCTGAAAATCTTGCTCCTGTTAGGTTAGTAACAAGCTCTGCTTGCAGGCTCTTAGGCTTACCTGTTGTTCTGTTAGGTGTTTCAAAATATGCATCATAAACACCTTTACCGCTAGATGCACTTCCGGGAAGAAATGGATCTACAATTAAAGTAAAAGCAGCAATAGCTTTTTCTGTATTGTCCATGCCTTGTACAAAAACTGGTAAGCCTTTTGATGTGCGTCCATCCCCTGTCCCAGCTACGTACAACTCGCGCAAAGATTCAGTCACCATTGACTCGCCTAAATAAGGCGTAAGCAATTTACTCGTTGCATCTAAAATTGCATCACCAAGATAAGTATCTAATTCTTCACCACGAAGCTCACCAGATTGAATTCGATCTAGCGCTGCCATCACAGGCTCTTTTAAAGGCGAGTAAGAATCAATAAACTGAGTATCGTTGGTGTATATTTTATCGCCTACACGCACAACATTTTTAGGTGCATCAGACCAAGGAGTTCTTGAAAGTGTTTGAATAGCTTCTGATTCTTCTTCGTTAAAGCCTGCAAACTGTGCTGTTTGAGTTGCAACAAAACTAGGCGCTGCTAACATTGTAGTAAATCCAGCAAGTCTTTGTTGACCTCTTCGCACAAGCTCTGCATTTCCTGAGTTCATTTCTTTAGAAGCTTGTTTTATAATGTTTGTGCTTGTTCTCCAAATTTCTGTTGGGAACGCTACGAAGTTACCTACGGGCAAATAGCGTAAAGACTTAATTCCTTTTGGCACTCTGTCGTAGTTAGGAAAAGTATTTTGAACAATACGAGCAGCTTCTGATTCAAGGACTTCTTGACTTTCGTTAGGCAGTGCACGTCTTAAATAATCAAGCTCATGCTCAAAAGCATTTACTTTATAAAAGTCGTCTACAGCCATATACATATCTGTAGCCAGCTTATCGCCCTTCTGCAAAAAACCATAGCCTTTAACTTTTTGACCTAGCTTATCTACAAGAGTATCTGGTCCAGATTCAAAGCCTGTTTCAAGAAGCGCACGAAATTCGTTAACTCTTACGTTAGTGTTGATAATGCCAAGACGCAAATACTTTTCATACATTGCATCTAGCTCTTCATCGCCTCCACGAGCAATGCTATTTTTTAATGCCTGTGCTGTAGTATTGCCGCTACTAAAAGGATTCATGCCGTTAGCAATACCAAACTGCGCACCACCCGAAGCATTTCGAAGGTGCGTAACATGACTGTAAATGGTCTTCATTTTTTGTGAAGAGCCTTTGATTGCAGCAAGGTTTCTAAAAAATCCAGAATCAAAAGAACCCATGTGCGATTCTTTTTCTTTTATTGCAGTAAGCATTTCAGGAGTTGTATACTTACCATCAAGAACAGAATTAGTACCCGTTATTTTTACTGAGTATGACACGCCTTCACGCTCAACAGGCTTAGTAAATATATATTTGTTATTGCCCAGTTGATTTAAGTTGTTAAAAAATTGATTATTTTCTGTAAGTTTAGCAAGTTTAGATACAGTTAAAACAATATTTTCTGCAGGCTCTTCTATTTCGCCCATTAACGCACGAATTTCTGCAGGTATTTCTTTACGCTCTTTTAAAATTTCTGTGTTGACTCTACGAACTTTAGAATAATAATCCTCAGCAGCCGTCCTGTCGCCTTGAGCTAGGATTTCATCAATTTTACCACGAGCAACCTCATAGGCTTCGTCGTGATTAAGACCACGTTTTAGCTGCTGGCCTACAAGATAATCTTCGGCTTGACGTACAACAGACTCAGAAGGCTTATAACCACTATCTTCAAATAGCCGATAAGACCTACGAATATATTCACCAGAGTTTTCAAGAATAGACTCTCGAAACTCTCCGTTAGGAATGTTAGAATTAGCAAGACGACCAGAAAGATTATCAATTAATTGTCGAGCATTTAAAATTTCTTTTGCTACGTCTTCAGACACGTCATAATTATCTACAACATAACGTATACGAGCTTCTTGCGCTACTTGTGGATGAAACCCTAAATCTTCGCGCAATGCTTTTTGTACGTTTTGTGTAGCCGCAGCTGTTTTTGTTTCATCGCCTAGTGCACGTAAAGATTGTTGAAGCCTGTTAGAAATGTTTTCGGCTTCTTTAACTACTTGGCGTTGTGCGTACTGCGCGTCGTTAAAAGCATTAAAGGCTTGTGGAGTCCAGTAGCCACGAGAAGTAAACACTTGTTGTGTAAAGCGTCGAAGCTTGCTGCTATTTTGTTGAGCAACTTGCGCAACACCTTCAGCGGTTTCTGAATACACTACATCAGGAGCTTGCGCCCTAAGTTGCGTTGTTTGCCTAGCATCTTTTAAATACCCTGCAACAACCTCTGCTTCTTCTGAGCGTGATAACTGATTAGGAGACTTGTTAAATAGCTGACGTGCTTTAGATACTAGTTTTGCTGTACCCATAATAGCTTCAGCACCTACACCTAACGTAACGCCCTCAGCTAAAAGCTTAGTGCGCTCTTCAAGTGCTGTGTCGTCTTTATCTACAGAAAGATACTCTACTAAACTTTGAGCCATGCTTTCGGCTTCAAATAGCTCTGACTCAGATAAAGTATTTGCTAAAGCATTTTCGCCAGTGTATAATAATTGATCAATTGCAACGCCACTTAAAATGCCTTGAACAATTCTAGGAGTATTTGCAAGTAACTTGCTTCCGGCAATTGCTGTACCGCCTACAACATACGGGGCTATTTCAAGTCCAGTTCCTGCTAAAGTTTCTGTAGGTTGTACATTACCTTGAGCATCAATAACGTCTTCTACATCAAGACCCGGAATAAGCGGAGCAAAAGCAGATACAAATTGTTTTGTTGTTGCTCGCCTAAAATCATCTGTAATTACTTTATCTTCTTTACCTAAAAAACGACCGACTGTATTTGCAACATCAGCAATTGCTTTGTTTGTAGCAACGCCAGTCTTTACAAGTACACGGGCAGTATCTTGTGCAAAGTCGCCAAGATCAGTAGACCTATCAATGTTTTGATCTACTTCTTCTTGAGGCTTTATTTGTATTTCTTCTTCAGGTTCTTTTACTTGACGTGACACATGTTTTTGAAGAACTTCACTGTCTGTAACATCATCAGGCACGTTAGAGTATTGTGTACCGTCTGGAAGAGTAACTGTTCTAGGCATTATTAAAGTGTCCTATAGTCTCGTGGTCCTAGCTGAAGCGCTTCTGCTGCTTGGAATCTTGAAAAAATAGATCGCTCTAGTCGATCAATTGCTTCTTTTTGCTTATCTGGATCATTTTCAAAACTAGCAACAAGCGCTTGTATTTCTTCTGGATCACCAGTAATTAAATCATAAGCTCGCAAAGTTTTTTGATTTCTAAATTCATCTTCTAAATTAGATGTAGTAGTAAGATAAGTTCTATAAATAGTAGATATTTTATTATATTCGTCAAGAGTAGTAGGAGCTATAATATTTAAATTAGCTGTTTGTGTTTCATCAACAAAAGCTCTGTAAGCCGCCCCCGTTAAAATATTTCTAGCATCTTTACTAAAGTTAAATACAGAGTTAAGCGCTTTAGCTGTATCAAGTGCAATCTTTTCAGGTGAGTCCGTTACTTGGAATAAAACTTCTGGCTTACCATCTTTAGTAGTTTTAATACTGATGTCGGTATCTTCAAATCCAGTATTAATTTCTCGTCTTTTTGTTTCAGTATAAATAAAGGTTTGATCGCCAACCCTATCAATCTTATCTGTTTCAGATAGAATTTTATATTTTTCATCATCAGAAATAACTGTATCAGGATGAATTAAATTTGCATAATCAAAAGCTCTTACAAGATCCCCAGTCTTTTTATACTGAGTCATAAAATCATTAAGCTTTTCTGCATTTTCAGCCATGCGGCCCTCTGTAATAGCTGTAACAGCTTCCTGACGAATGTCGTCTTGAGAACGCCCACCAAACAAATTTATAATGCCACGAGAAACATACGAACCAATATCGTTTGGCCTAGCTTTTTTAGCATTTAACACAACCATTGAATTGTAATCATCTTCGCTTGCAATTTTGCTTGAAAGTTGTAAAGCTTCTTGGTAGTCTGTGGCCCATTGATCTGCAAGCTCATCTACTTTTTTACGCACAAGCTCTTGATAAGGTCCAGCAGCCCCTGTATACTCGTCAGCAAGTATTTCTTCAGCACGGGCTTGGAACTCAGGCATCATGTTTTTAGCTGCCCATGAGCGAGCATCGCCCCCTGAAGCGTCAACAGATGATTGTATATTATAAAAACTAGCTGCATTTTTACGCGCAAGCTTTTGAGTTTGGTTAGCATTCCAAACTTGTTCGTTCTGTAAAAAATTAGACGTTTTGTTTGCAAGTGCTTCGTTACCAATTTTAACTGCAAGACCAAGCCCAAGGCCCATAAGCTCTTGACGCTCGCGTTGTTTACGTAATCTTCTTTCTTCTTCTTCACGACGTTTGCGAACATCTGAAAGAAGCGATTGTGCAAAAGGCTGAATAGACATTATACTTCTTCCTCTGGTTGTGGTGCCAACAAGCTATCGGGAGCTTCTGGCGTTTCTGGTCGGGCCATTAGGCTATCAACTTGTGGCACAGGCAGTTCTTGAATTGTTTGTACCATCTGCGGCGTAACGCCACTGGCGGGAGCTTTGCCAAGCGATGCTAATTTTTGAACACGATCAAGGCGCTCTTTTTCCAGACTAGCGCCAAGAACTTCACGATCTTCTGCTTCATCCTCATCTTCTTCACGATAGATTACAGGATCAAGTCCCGCACGTTCTGCCAGCGCAAGTATCATATATGCTACAGGCTCAACAAGCATTAACATCAGATCTGGATTCCACTTACCTTCGCTAAAGCCTGTAAACAACATTGTTTGCACAACATCCATAACAGGCATTCCATCGCCCAAAACCATTATTAACTGCTTATAAGTTTCTTCTTCAATAAGCCTAGAAAATATTTCTTCAGACGCTTCATGAACTGAAGTATATTGCGGAGGCCTTTCATAAGGCTGTGGATCATCTGGATTCATAGTCAGGCTTTGGCCTGGAATAGCCCTGCCACCGCCCGCTACAATTTTCATATATTCTTCATTCATGATTTATTGTCCTTTATGCATAGCCGTATTGACGCATTTGTGTAGCATAAGTAGCGTCATTATACAACTGGGCTGTAGCACCAAACGGATACATATTCATAAGCTGCGTATTTGTTGATGCAAATTGAACAGGATTAAACTCTGCGCTAGGCGTAGCAATTGCCGTGTTGCTAAAGTCTAACTGAGGCACATAAGTACCGTAGTATGTTGTTTCATACTCAGGAGCTTGCTCAACGCCCGTAAGACGCCTTACACCTGTAACAACAGAACTTTCAATTCCTTTTTCAGCAGCACTATAAGCCATTTGAGGCGCATCAGAAATTAACTGTCGTCCTCTACTTACTGTTTCATCATACGCTCTTCCCAAAAGACTTTGTTGTTGTTCTCCTACGGAAGGAAGATCTGCTAATCCTTGTTCTCGTGCAGCCATAAAACTTTCTTGACTTGCAGTGAGTGCTGGCAAAGGTTCACCTCTTAAAGCAGCAAGTTGCTCTTGACTTAAATTAGGATTATATTCTGCATCAAAAGCTTGTTCTTCATACATTCCCTGTACATTTTCCATTTCTTTTAATCTTTGAGATTCTATTTCAGGAGTCATTTCAAAGTTTTGTACTCCGCTAATAAACTCTCTTTGTTCTGGAGTCATCATGGCTTTATTTCTAGCTGCTTCATACGCACTATCAGGCAAAAACGCATCTCCTGAAAAACTGCTTAAAAACTCTTTTTTGCTAAGATTAAAAGCTTGTCCAATGCTGTCAAAGCTTGCGTTGCTAATACTAGCGCCTAGGTCAGTAAAATATTGTGATCCAAACTTTGTACCTATGTTAGAAGCAACTTGACCAAGACCTAGCTTTTTTGCACCTAGTTTAAGTGTTTCGCCCACAACATTTTTAACGCCTTCAGTAATACTTGAAAACGCTCTACCAGCCCGTGAAGCTACTTGCGTTGCTGCATTTAAAAAATTACCAGCGCCATTAATAATAGTAGAACCAAGACCAGAATAAGCTTGCATTCCTCCTACTAAACTGCCCCACATTCCACTAAGCGCTGATCCTATCCCCGGCAACAAAAGGGACAAACCTATTTGGCCTACAATACCAATTTTGTCCATAAACTTGCCAACAGATTTTAAACCACTTTTAATGGCTTTGCCAACCTTTTTAAAGACTTTTTTTACGCCTTTAAATACTTTAGAAAGAAAACCCATAATTATATTCCTAGTGACGTTTTAATAAGATTTATTAATGTACCAACAGAAGAACTGCTTTCTTTGCTCGCAGCTGCTTCGTTACCAATAGCCGTTGCATACAACTGAGTCATACGAGTCTGCTCGTTTTCGTATGCTTGTCGTGTGTATGCTGCATTGTCGCGTAGCTCTTGCCACAAGAACTGCATTTCTGACATTTCAAGATTGTAAGCATTCATTACGTTTTGTTGGTTAGCCGCATTACGAGCCGCAGTATTAATTGTATTTGATTGACGACGCCATGCAATGTCTGCTTGTTCAATAGCCTGTCGATTAGCAACATTAAACTGCTCACGCTGTTGATTCATAGTCTCATTGAACTTTGAAATATCTGTTGCCATCTGAGCATTAGCCAAAGATACTTGTGTGGCGTTCTGAGCATTCTGAGCCGATATACGATTTTGTTCAGAGATGTTGAACTGACTCATAGCGTTTGACTGAGCAGCATTAAACTGTTCTGTTTGAGATGACAAACTTGCCATAAACTGATTGGCTTGTTGTTCGTTAGCAGCATTAAACTGTCGTGATGCATTTTCAGCCGCTTGGTTTGACAACATAGTTTGTTGAGCTTGCTGTTGGTTTAACACAGCCATTTGTTGTTCGTTGCTTAAATTAGCCATATCCATTTGAAGGAATGCTTGAGCATTTTGAGCCGCCAAACGCGTCTGAGCATCAAGGTTCGCCATGTCCATTGAAGCCATAGCCGTTGCGTTTTGCATGATAGACTGTTGACGAGCATCAAAGTCCTTCATAGTCATTGACTGCATAAACTGACTGTTAGCCATCGCAGCCTGCTGATTAGCATCGAACTGCTTCATATCAAGGTTTGCATCTACCTGTGCATTAAACATTGCAGCTTGTTGTTGATTGCTAAGGTTTGCAAGGCCCATCTGTTGTGCAAGCTGTGCATTAACCTGTGCTGCCTGCATACGCTTCTCGTACTGCTGAAGCTCTGCAACATTTTGTGCTGACATAGACTCTGAATCTGCACGGTTCTTAGAATCAAGATTAGCAAGAGAAATACGCTCTTCCATGCTAAGACGTGCAAGGTCCGCTTGTTGTAACAACTGTTCATTTTGAGACATTACCTGAACATAGTTGTTCAACTCTTGCATACGAAATCTGTTAGCTTCAGTAAAGTTTGCAGCATCTGCTGAAGCCCTTTCTTGAAGATTTGCAAGTTCCATTTGCTGTTCGTTAGCAAGGTTTGCCATGTCCATTTGTTGGGCAAAAGCAGCATCAGTCTTTCGGAAATCAACAAGCACGTTAAGATTTGCAAGACGTGTTTGCTGTTCAGCCGACATGTTTGCGCGAGATGTAGCATTGCGCTCTGTAAGCTCTGACAACTCTACTTTAAGTCTAGCGTCAAGGTTTGCGCCTTCTGTTTGTTGGTTTAACTCTGCTTGCCGTATTTTTCTGTTGACTTGTGCATTATACTCTGTTAGCTTTGCCTGTTGTTCAGCACTAAGATTTTCAGAGCCTGCACGATTAAGGGCCTCGAGATTTGCAAGCTCAGTCTGTTGACTTTGACTAAAGTCTTGTGTAATAATCTGCTGACGCATTTGAGCATTTTGACTAGCTTCTTGAAGTCGAGCATTCAAGTTAGCCAACTCAACCTGTTGAGATGCATTAAGGTTGTCGGCTGACGCTTGATTCTGTGCAGTTAAGTTTGCAAGTGTAATTTTTTCTTCTGTACTAAGGTTAGCAAGTTCTGCTTGTTGACGAAGCTGAGTATTTTGCGACAACACCTGTGCAGCAGTTTGAAGTCTAGTCAACTCAAAACGATTAGCTTCTGTAAAGTTTGCAGAGTCTGTAGCAGACCTTTCAGCAAGATTAGCAAGACGAACCTGTTGATCATTAGACAAGTTCGCTAGATCCATCTGCTGTGCTAACTGCGCGTTAGTCTTTTTGAAATCTACAAGAGTATTTAAATTAGTTAATCGCTCTTGATTTTCAGCTGTCATGGTGTCACGAGCAGCTAAGTTTTGCTCAGACAAGTTCTTTAGTTCAACCTGAAGGGCTGTACTAAGGTTTGCTTTGTCCATGTCTTGCTGAAGTTCAGCCTGACGCATAGTACGATTGACTTGAGCCTGATAGGTCGCAAGACGTGTCTGTTGTTCTGCTGAAAGATTTTGAGTTGCAGAAGCGTTGATAGCTTGTAGATTTGCAAGCTCCATCTGTTGAGAAGCCGACAAGTTTTGTACAGCTGCTTGTTGTCTCTGTGCAGACTCTTGTTGCGCTCTTTGCTGCTGGAACTGCACGTCAGCCATACGAGACTGTTGCTCTTGCTGGGCTGTCAATATCTGTGCTTGTTGTTTAAACTCGCCCTGTTGTACTTTAATCTGCTGTGCCATCTGTGCTGTTTGAGATGCAGCAGTCTGACGGTTTGCAAGGTTTTGCATACGAACATTAGCAATCTGCTTAGACTGTTCTAAGTTTGCTTGTTGTTGATTGCTAAGGTTTTGTGTCGCACGTTGCTGAAGGGCTTGAGCGTTGCTCTGAGCCATTGGAAGCGCACTCTGAATAATTGCATTAAACAACGCATCTCGTCCAACAGTAGACGTGCTAAGGCCTCTTGAAGCCATCTGTGCGTTGATTGCATCTACAGCTGGTCGTGCCCACATTGGAACTTCACCATCTTCCATGCCAGCAAGAAGGCCTTCCATCTGTGTAGATACAAGCGCTTCTTCTGGTAGTGCCGCAACAGCCGCTACAACTTGAGGATCTTCGCCAGTATCAAGCTGGGCTTCAACGGTTGCAGGGTCTTCTGAGATTGCGGCCGTAACTTCTGGAGGCATTTCAACAACAACTGTTGCCATGTCTGCAGCAGCCATTTTACGTGCTTGGCCTGTAACAGCCTGCATCTGTGCAGCTTGTGCAGTAGGAATACCACCAATCTGAGCCGCATCACCTGCTGGCGCTTCACCAAGAATAGCTTGACGACCTTCAAGATCTAATGAAGGCTGACCACTTAGTTGAGCAGCAATACCTTCAGCGGCTTCAGCAACTTGTGCTGTACGTCTTGCCGCCATCTGATATGTGCCAAGCTGGTCGAGATCCGTTTGTTGAGCAATAACGTCAGGAGGTGTATCAGCTGTAATAGCCTCACGACTTGCAGCAGCTGCCTGACGAACATTTTCCATCTGTGCAGCTTCAGGGGCATCAACACCCAAAGCTGTATACGCTTCACGCTTTGCAGGACTAAACGAGTCAAATTGTTCTATGCGTTGTTGACGTGCTTGTGGTGTTTTATCTGCACCAATAAATGCCGCTTGTGCTGCAGCTGCTTCAGGAGCTTCTCCTAAACGAGATTGATATTCAGCAGTAGCTGCTTCACCTTGTTGTGCTACTCTTTGTTGTGCAAGCTTATACTCTGGAAGATCTTCAAGAGGCACTCCTCGTCCTTGAGCTATTTGTCTTAAAATACCTACCTCGTCGTCAGAAATTACATTTCCTTCTCGTGTAATTACTTCTGGACCTTCAACAGGTGCTACTTCAAATCTTTCATCAGTTGTAGCAGCTTCAGCATAATCACGAGCTTCAGGCCTTTGAGCCGCAACAGCCCTAGCTTCTGCTTCTTGAAGAGGATCTCTTTCAGCCGCTACAGCTGGTTGAGTAATTTCACCTGCTTCAAATTGTGCAATAGCCCCCTCACTTAATTGTCCGCCTATCCCTACTCCGGGATCAATGCCTTCAGCAAGAGACGCTTCCATTGTAGAACCAGAAACTTCACGAGGATCACCAGCCTGTGCAGCAATTGCGTCTGCTTGCGCTCGTGCTGTAGTTGCTCGTGCTGAAGTGGCTCTTGCATCTCCTGTATCAGCCATTTCATAGACCATAGAGTCTGGACCATAAGCTACATCTTCAGGAGTTATTTGCGGAAGGTCTGGACGATCAGGAAGATTAATTTCAAGATCTATTGGAGCCTGCCCAAGACCACTTGATTGAATTCCGCCGCCTGTAAAAATATTACCACCGCCGATGTTTGAATAATCTATTGGATTGTCTACAAAATATTGTTGAACCGCAGCTTGATATTGAGCATCTGTAGTATAGTCTGTTCTATCTGGAAAACCTTCATCAGTAGTGGCTTGTTGTTGTTGTTGTCTTCTAGCCTCTGCAACATTTGCAGGTTTAGCCTGTCCATCATCATCGCTAGGAGGAAGCTGACCTACATCATCATCAACAGGAGTTCTTGTAGTTGTAACAGGCTGAAAAACACGACCAGTTGCTGTTGTATTTGGAACAGTTCCTGTAAACTCTGGCAACTGGCCTTCTGTATTATCTGGGCGCTCAGATACGCCAGTAGACCTTGGTGCAGGGCGAGGTGTCCCTTCTGAAGGATCTCGCTTGCCGGGAGATGGTGAAGGCTTAACACCTGCTGTAGTACGATCAACAGGCATACTGCCGCCTGTCGTAGGCCCTACACGTGTTTGCGTTCTTGGAATACCCGCCATAGGATTAGGATTAATTCCAGTCGTTTGACCAGCAGGGCGTCTTGGTGCTTGCTTTACATTTCCTGTACGTGGATCAAAACCTGACGTACCACCTGCAAACATGCGACCGCCTTTCTGCATCGGCGCTCTAGCTCTTTTAGACGCAGCAGCCTTTTTAAACTTTTTAGAATTTCGTGTCTGTCTTTTCTTCGACATTTCTTACTTCTCCCTTGATACGCCCTTGACTTTTTCATAAGAGCGCATAGCGCCTAAGCCTAACATGCCCATAAGAACTGGCATCATAGTTTCTAAATCTATTAATGGCACAACAACTTGTATAGCCATTAAAGCTAAAATAAAATTAGCCATAGGTATAATAAGAAAATTACAAGCCATACCTAATACGCAGCACCACCCTACAGCAGGTCTCCAACCAGAGACAAATAAAGACTTGTGTGCTGCTTCTACTTTATTTACTTCTAATTGTGACTTTGCAAGTTCTTGTGCATGTCTTTGAGCCATTGTCGCAACTTCGTGCGCCAGCCTAGCCTTTTGATCTTTATCTTCAACAAACTTATCTAATAAGCCTGTTACTGGTCCTATTAACTGTTCAATCATCTAAAATACTCTGCAAATACAATACTTGCTATAATGAATGGATAAATAGACATGACCATTCTTTCTAGCTTATCAAATCTTTTAACGCCAGAATCTAGCTGTCGTTGAATCATTTCATAACGAACAGCACATTCTTTTTCATGGCCTTCGATACGTGCTAAGAGTTCTTCAGTCTTTGACATCTTATTATCCTAGTGGGTTCGCTAAAGAATCTAGGCCTAGCCATAGATCATCTATTTCTTTTTGTATGCGCTTTAGACGCTCATTTGTGTCCTTTAGCGACTCAACTTTGTTTTCTACTTTAAGTACAGATTCTGAATTACTTTTTTCTACAGCAGCTACACGATCTCGTAAATCTAGTAAGTCCTGCTGTGCTTTCATAATGGCTTCGAGGTTTGTACCTAATTCAGCCAACTTTCCTTGTAGACTTGCTACGTCATTGTCCTCAAGGCTTTGTTGCATATTAGATATAATTACTTCATAGCCCTGTAAGGCTGTAGATTGTCCTTCACGCAAATCTTCGAACCTAGCCTCTAGGGTAGCAGCAGTAACTCCAGCGTCCTGTACAGCGGATTCTTGAGCTTCTAAGCGACTGAAAAACTCTGAGGCTGTCCAGATTCCTCCAGCAATAGTTGATGCAAAAGAAACAACTACCGCAACATAAACGCCTTTGAAGGACTGACCGCCTATGTTAAGTTCAAGATCATCAAGCGCCATTGATACAAGCCTCGTAATCTACAGCGAACCAGCAACCACCTTCGGGCGAAGTTCTGAAGAAGTCCGTTTGTTCGCCTTCAACAATAATAGCTTCAACAGTAACAAAGTATCCACCAAGTGTTAAACCCTGTATTGTCTCACCACCATCAAACGAAACCCACACAGCCTGTGTAGCAGCATCAAAAAATGATGTAGCAGCTTCTTGGTATGTGACACGAATGTCATAGGCCATATCATCTGCTGAAGCTACTAAGTCTTCGTCGTTGGCTACAGCAAAATAAGCTGCTGCAACCTGTGCGGCTGACTCAACATTTTCTAAAGACTCGTTGTAAAAATCTACTTCTGCGTCTGCTAAAACAACATCGTTGGCTTCTATGTACTCTTGAAGGGCCATAGCACCACGCTCATCGCCAGCATTCTGAGCATCTTCAGCCATTTGATTTACAACAACTACTTCTATTACGGCTTGGCTGGCCTCAACAAAAGTATCTACTGCTGTGTTTACTTCGTTCATGGCTTGGTCAGCTTGATTGTCGAAGTATTCTTGAGCGCCGGGATTGTATGTATAGACTGCGTTTTGTACTGCTGCTAGGGCTTGGTTGTATGCATTAGATTGGTCGTAACTAATTTTACCGTTTTGTACTGTGCCTGTAGGAGCTATTTTTCCTTGAGATGCATAAGAGTGCATACCACCAACGGCTTGAATACCATACTTAAAACTATCTCGAATAGACTGAGATGCGTTTACTAGGTTATCAATCTCATTACTGTACGCTGGTGCGGAAACGATCAGAGACGCTAACAGTGCTTTCAACCTCAGTTGATTCATTCGTACCTACTCCTAGTAAGCTATCGTAAAGATTTTTGTTGTCTAAGTAATCAGTAATATGTAACTCAGGGTTTTGTTTTATTTCGAGTAATGCGTTTCTGCCAACTACTAACTTGCCATTTTTTACAATTGGACAAGGCGTAGCAGACATAAACATAGCCCTCCATACATTTGGGTTTTGACACATTAGCGATACAGCTGCTACTTTCATACCCATATTGCTCAAAGTTATTGCGTCTCTACGGCGATTACACTCAACATCTTGTGTGTATTTGCCTGAAGACACACCAACACTTAAAAGCTGTAGGCCTCCTGTAGTGCTTTGGAGACAGCTTTCAGATCCACTAGACATAAGACTAGGGCTGATTGCTGTGTTTACTGGCATACCACTTGATCCTGCACCATTATAAGTTTTGTTGGTGTTGTAGCTTCCAGAGGTATTGTTGCCACCTACTTGCGTGTTAGTATTTAAATCACCTTCTTGGTTGTTATCAGAAGGCACTCCTTCTACATCTACCTCGCCTTCAACTTGTTCTCTGTTCTGGGCAAACCCTGACAGCGATAAAGTCATTAGCGCAAATAACAACCAATACCGCATGATTTACCAAGGCATACCATCAGCAGACACAGGGTTCTTTTGTCCTGCGATGTTTGCTGTTAGTGCCGCCTCAGTTTCTTCTTGGTTTACTGATTCCCAAACCCAGCCCATGACAACTTCTTCTGTCAGGCTGTCGTAAGCAACAAAGCCATCAGCATCAGGATCAGGTGTAAAGCCACACGTGCCGTATGCAGAGGCAGTGTAGGTAACAGCGTCGTCGCCAGTACCAACAGTTTCAGATTCAGTAACACGCCAGTGAGCAACGGTTACACCGCCGTCTGCCACGTTACGCTCAAGGTTAGCTATAGTCCATGTAGCCATTAGTTTTCTCCTTAGCTAAATACTGCGTTGCAGATAGCCTGCACGTTAGATGGTTCAGATGACCAGTCGTCACCTGATTGAATTACATGACGGTGATACGACTGTGAAATCACAGCACCGTCTTCGAGTACCTTAGTAGCAGTCCGTACTTGAACGACAGAGCCGTCTTCTGTAGCTACTACTTCAATTTTGTCTGCTACTACTTCTTTAGTTAATGCCATTGTCTTTCTCCTTAGTTAGTCCAGCTCCAGAGTCCACTGAGGCTATTTAAAATTGTTAAACGTCTTCATTAGCTTGATTCAAAATTAACAATACCGTATGGATATTGATTTGTTCCTTTTCTAAAGTTTAAACGGTTAGATGCTAAATAAATTACATCGCCTTCAGCGGTGATACCTACTCCAGAATCAGAAGTTAATGACGTAAACGGAAGCGTACAAAAGATGTCTGTTTTAGTCGCTCTTAAGTCTCGTATTCGCACCTCCATCATGACATGTCTACCAACTTTTACATATCTATAGTCATTTAAATCGTAATCGACACCAGAGGTTAATACAGTTGTGTTATCTGATGAATAAACCGTAGGAGTAAACGTCCCTTCTTCGTAGTCGTCTAGCTTATTGGCCGCCGCTGTGCCGCCTAGGTACGCACCGCCTGACAGGTAAAGGTCTTTGAAGCGTGCTGTTGGGTCGCCTAAATCTATTGCGGCGTCTACTTTAGTCCCGCCACTTGTGTTGATAGGATAAATTCTGTTGTCGGTATCATGGAAGCGCAGACCTGTATCTCCAGTGCCTACAAGTAAGTCGCCATTGACAGTACCAATACTACCGACTGTTGTGCCGTCTTTTTGTAGCGAAACAATAGTGCCGTCGTTTGTTTCTCTGTTGAAAATAGCGGCTTCGTCTCCTGAGCGAGAAGCACGAACGTAACCACTAGTGCCTATATCAACACCGCCTGTGCCATTTAAGGAGCTATGCCCAACCAAAAAGTTGCCGCTTGAGTCGATGCGCATGCGTTCTGCGCCAGCAGTATTAAACGCCATGAAGTTATCGTCATGCTTGTAAGTAATCTGACCTACATAAGCAGACGCGCCTGTGCCGTCTCCAAATAGAACATAACCATAGCCTGTGGTTGACGTTTGTATTTGAATACCGTTTTGGCTATCTGTTGTGTTACCTACAGCTAAGTCGACACCTGCGTAGTTAGCACTTGTAGTTCCTACTAATAAATGACCGCTTGAGTCGATGCGCATGCGTTCGGCAGCACCATCATAAATTTCTAATGCACCGCCACCGCCTACATTAAACTCAAACGTAGAGCCTTCTGTATCATCAGCTATTTGTAGTTTGCCATTACCTGATGCTTTGATTGTCCCGTCTACTTCAAGAGCTACTGATGGACTGCTGGTACCAATACCGACATTCCCGCTGGCATTGATACGCATGGCTTCATTACCGCCAATGGCAAACCTATGCTGTGCCGCAATATTTACCGCATCAACATAAGCCGCACCTGAACGATTGTAGTGCTGTATAAGGTTTGATGTGCCTGAGTAAGCTGGGCCAAACTCAATACCACTTGCACCACCATTGGAAACGACTAGCTTGTAAGCAGGATTTGTAATGCCTATTCCAACACGACCACTAGCGTCGATACGCATGCGTTCTGAGCCGCCAGTTGCAACGGTAAGTAATGAACCGCTATTTAGCCTTAGCTTATCTTCGCCATGTTCATAAATAATAGAACCCGCCGCAGTAGACGCCGCATCACCAAACCTAAGCTGAGTCTGTGTCGCACTAAAGAACTGAATACCAGTGTCAGTGGCATGCTCGAGAGTTAAAGATGTGTTGCTATTAGATGCTCCACGACCTGACAATGCACTTTCTTGAATGTTTACTTTGTTGTCTATTGAGCTAGTGCCGATACCTACGTTGCCGCTAGAGTCGATACGCATGCGTTCTGTTACTGCTGTAGCAAAGCGCATAGAGTCAGTAGCGTGGTCGTAAACTAATTGTCCGCGTCTTGATCCGCCTCCAGTTGTTTCGGTATCACCGAAGTAAAGGTTCCCGCTTCCATCAGTAGCACTAATAATGCTAATGCCGTTATTGCCGCTAGTTGTACCAACAACTAAGTTGTCTCCATCCCCACTAAAAGACGACGGACTGCTAGTGCCGATACCAACATTGCCTGTATTGGTCAGCCTCATAGTCTCCGACCAACCACCATCATAATTGTAAAAGGCTAAGTTTCCTGTGGCAGTTCGTGGAGCAATTACAGCAGTAGTTTCGTCAGTTCTGTGGCCTATCGTCAAACCTGTTGCGTTACTAGCATCGGCAAAAGAAGCATCAATTAATACGTTGGTTATGCCTGTGTTTACGCCTGTGCCTTTGACTTGAAAAGTTCCATCAGTGGCCGCACCACCAATACCCAAAGACTCCGCAGACGCATCCCAAAACAACTTCGCAGTCGTGCCAGTGTCTTCGTAGAAGCTGATGTCTCCTGTAGCGTGGTCTACCATAATTCTTTTTGTAGACGACGATAGAGCATCATTTACTGTATCTACTCTAAACTGCCCGCCAGATGTTATAACTCTAGTGTTTTTATCGGTAATGTCTGTTTCAACGAGGTCAAGTAAAGCGAAAGCGCCTTGAATTTTGCCTTGTCCATCAACAGTCAAACCATCAGCAGTCACTGTGCCAGTTACATCGATGCCTGTGGCGGTTGTGGCTAGTTTGGCTGAGTTGTCATGGTAAAGAGTCACAGCGCCATCAATGTCAAATGTCGCCATTAATTCTGATGTGCCTTTGTCGATACTTACGCCAGTGCCGTTACTTGTAATATGTAACTTTCCGGTGCCAGCGTCTTGTACATAACTATTACTGCCGTTGTGATAAATCTGTAGGTCAGAGCCAGCACCGAAGATAGCCTTAGAGGAATCAGCAAAGGTAATGTCATCACCCGTGCCTACGGCAACGTCTGTGCCGCCAGTAGTGTTACCGTTGGCAAGAACCTCAGCCAGTGTGTCTGCTGTAGCAACCTGAGAATCGACATACGCCTTGATCGACTGTTGAGTAGCCAATGCCGTAGCACTGTTGCTAGACATGTCGTCTTGGTCAAGGATGTCTGTGACGCTAACTGCGCCTGTGCCAGACAGCCCGTCAAACTCTACAGTTCCGTTGACAGTAACACCTGCAAAGGTTGGTGAGTCAGTAGTAGCTACGCCTTGGTTCAGAGCCTTGACTGAGGCTTCGCTAGTCAACTCTGAGTCCATCAAAGCGCCAGCGGCTGTAACATTAGCTGTGTCCGTTACGTCTGCTGAGGCTTCGATACCGTCAAGTTTGCTGTGGTCAGCATCGGTAAATACATTGGAGTCTGTAGCGGCTTCTACTGCGGCTCTGATCTCAGCATTGGTTTGGTCGCCTGTAGCGCCTGCTTCTATGCCGTCTAACTTTGTATGGTCTGCGTCTGTAAATACGTTGGAGTCAGTAGCAGACTCAACCAGTGTACGAATCTCTGCGGCTGTTTGGTCAGCAGTAGCACCAGCTTCAATACCGTCTAGCTTAGTACCGTCTGTAGCTACGTCACGTCCGTCTACAGTACCGTCCACAGTAATGTTGCCTGTAGCAGAAACAGTGGTAAATGATCCTGCTGCTGCAGTAGTACCACCAATGACAGTACCGTCGATAGTACCGCCGTCGATGTCTGGAGTGTTTACGTCAGGAGACGTGAGAGTCTTATTGGTAAGTGTCTGAGTACCAGTCAGTGTGGCAACGGTAGAGTCAATAGCAAAAGTAACATCATTAGCTAAACCAGTAGTAGTGATACCAGCACCACCAGTAAACGTCATAGTTTCAGAATCTAAATCAATGCTTAACGCACCACCAGAGTCTGCTTGGAAATCAAAGTCCTGAGCAGTTACTTGAGCATCAATATAGGCCTTTACAGACTGTTGAGTTACGAGGGCTGTAGCGCTGTCTGAAGACAAGTCATCTTCGTCAAGAATAGTTGTGACTGTCGCGCCAGAGGTTAGTGTAAGACTATCAACATTGGCAGTCCCATCAATATAAAGGTCTTTAAACTGTAGGGAGGAAGTACCCAGATCAATATCATTAGTAGTGACAGGTACGATAGCGCCATCTTGAATACGAATCTGCTCGACTGCTGCACTAGAAACCTCTACATAAAAACCCCAACGATTGTTGGTGCTGTCTACTTCAATCTTGTTAAGAAAATCTAGGTCGCCAATCTTAAAGATGTTACCACCTTGACCAGAAGAGCCGTCGTGACGGTGACCAGTAGAAGATGCTGAAGTGCTTGAATACGTAAAGGCATTAACTAACTGGTTATACTCATCATTAAACAATGAGGCCGTAATAGTATCGCCATCACTTAACGTACTTTGTCGAGTGTAATTCTGGGCCATGTTTATCTCCTACCTGATGGCATATAATCTATGTAAAGGCCATTGACTGCGTATGGCGCTTTAGTATCTGTACTTGTAATTCTAAAACTTACTGTGTTTCCGCTGCCTTCTACGGGCTGTCGAACCATTGGGTCGTTACTAGCGCCAAAGGTTGCTGTACCAAAAACAGCACTGCCAAAGATTGCAGGAAGTGGCACAGAGTCTAGAACATAGTCTGGAGGCTGTGGAATATCTGTGTCTTCGTAGTCAAAACGCATACGAAGTGTTGGCTGAATCTCACCTTCTGGGCTAAGAGACAGTCGTGCATACTTAACTGTTTTGCGTGTACCAATATCACCAAAGTCAAAGTTAGGTGTCTGATAAATAGCTTCTATGTTTGAAGAAACACCAGCGGGATTAAAAGCATTGCCTGTATCATGATTATAAATATATCCATCTTTATCACCATGAAAGGCTTTTTCAATTCCATTGTTGTCAAAGCCTGTTGTAAGACCCATAGCTTGAATGCCAAGCGTTTCAGCCCATTCAAAGCCATTAGCAGTAAACGTACCGATAATTCCTTTGGAAACTGTGGAGCCTAGAGTCTTGTCTGTATAAAACAATCGGTACTGAGACTTAGAGCGAAGCACACAACTATCAATAGTAAACGTGTTGATTGAGTCTGCAATGTCTCCAATAACACTTTGAATCTGTCGAGACACAGAACTCAACTCAACGTCACCAATACGGGCTGTACCAGCAATAGTACGAATACCATCAGGACTCAAGAACAAAAGGTCACCACCAATTTCTTGAATGCTGTACCCTGACAAACAACCTACGTTTTCTGTAATAGGGTCGATGCGTATATTAGAAGAATCATTAATATTTATAAGCTTATGAATGCTATTTTTAGCAAACACAATCAAATCAGTACGGAAGCCACGGATGCCTTGAATTTGATCTGATATAACTACTGAGCCAGCACCAGTACCCGTAAAGTTGTCGGGATCGTTGTAAACACTGTAATAAACTGTATTTAAATTGTTTTCTACGCCTGCTGCAATAAGATGGTGGTCGTGGTTGGTTATGTACTTAACACCATTAGTACCATCTACTGTAATTTCGTATGCAAAAAATGTTCGAGTCGTTAATGCGCCAGTGCCTTCCATACGGAACGAATAAAGCTTGTTAGCACCGTCTGCAATGATCAACTCGCCGTAGTCGTATGTTGCACCTTCAAAGAGTGCGAATGAGCCTTGACCTTGCCCTGTACGTGTTAAGGCACTGCGACCCGTAAAAGTGGTATAATCATCACCACCAACAGCCACACTATCTTTATTAATTTGTATCCACGTTGAACCATCAAGACTAAAATGTATATCAGTGCCTGAACAGACAACCACGCCATCGCCATACACAAAAATCCCAAGAATGTCATTATCACTATTGGGACGTGTATCACCATATTGCGTAAAGCCATTAATACGTCGATAGCCGCCATCAGGATCTACCTCAAAGTTTCTAAGGCGTGTAGCAAGTCCGGGCTGTCGAAGCATTTCAAGCTGGTTGAGGTTGGTATTTAGACCACCTCTACATGAAACGCCAAAGGGCTGAGACATTTATACAAACCTCACGCGATCTGTTTTCATATAGTTAGGCGTTGAACTCATGAGGTTTCCTTTCATAAGCTTTAGGCCACGCTTATAATCTTCTAGTGCAAATGCTGCAGCTTGCGAGCTTTCTTTAAACTGATGAATATAGTATCTAGCTCTAGCAAGCAATACAGGCTTATAAATATTTGGGAATACAATTTCATCCCCGTGTGCGCTTAGTTCTGTTGGCAAATTGTATGCAAAGAAATAAACGCGATAAACTTTATCTGGGATAGGGCTTAGTCCAAACTTGCGATTATCTGGGCTAATGATAACTTTGCGAGGCTCGCCATGATTTTGAGTATCTGCATCGTCTTGGTTTTCTGCTGTACGTACAAAGTCTTTCCATTCTTCTGTAGTCGTAAACTTAAGATTTTTACTAACATAAGGCGCTGTTTCATCTGTAACGCCAATTGTCGTTAAGTAAAAATTATCCCAATCAACATAGCCATAGTCTGTTGTCAAACTAGACGACGTAGGCTTTAACAAATACCAACGTGTACCTGCTACAGTTTCTACATACGTGTTGCCATAAAAAGGATCTGTAGAACCGCTTGTATCTACAGCAAGAAAAGGCCATTGAGGTTCTTCATTAACAATATCAAGATATGCTCTGTTTACACAGTCCTTAATATGTTGCTGAACACCAATAGCCCCAGCAAACGTCGAAGATGTAAGAGCTACTTCGTTTAGCTCTCGCAACAACTCGTTTGTAATTTCAAGATAAGTAGCAGCCATTATTTCTTATGAACCTTTTGAATTTCAAAGTTAGCTTCTTTCGAGGCTCCTTTGTGGGGTTTATAGCCATCTTTAGGATCTTTCATCAACTTGTATGTTGATCCTTTTTTCATCCAGTGATAGCCTTCGGGAGCTTTAACTTTCATTCTTGACGCATTGACATGTTGTGGTCTGCTTTAGTCATGCAAGCCTTTTCCATGTCTCTTATACTTCCGTAACCAGCTTTGCCGCCATGAGCATAAGGCTTACGCTTTACTTCCATGCCGCCCATATACATTGACCGCTTTTTCTTATCGCCGTACTTCATCTTTTTTTCTCCCAAAAATACGATCATAATTGTCGTCGTATTTTTTTTTGTTTTCTGGTTTGTAAAAGCCGCCTGTCATTCCTAGAACCTTACCATGCTTTTTAGATCCTATTATCATTGGCTTTTGTTCGCTTCCAATTTGTGGCATAATAAAACCTCAAAAAAAATTGGGGGAGTATTTCATCCCCCTTTTTATTTTTAGTCGATGCCGTAGAAGGCAGAAACAAGTGCTTCAGGACGAAGTACCTTAGCTCCGTAGACGTGAAGACCACGTACAATATCGCCGAAGCTTGCAGTGTCACGGACTACTTCAGTGTTGATGATAGTCTGTGCAGTACAAACTGCAGACATGTGACCAGCAATACACTTACCAGCTGCGTTAGTAGTAGCTGCAATGTTGTTAGTCTTGTACATGTCAAAGCCACGCAACTTACCAGAAGATACGAGACCGTTACGGATTGAACCCTGACCAGCGTTAAAATCAACGCTCAAGAGCTTAGAGCTAGACTGTACAAGCTGCTCGTAAAACTCTGGGTTAGCAAGGAACCAACGACCTTCTTCAGGAACATTCTGCTCGTCAAGAAGACGTGCCATGTGTGAAAGAACATCAATTGGATCATGCTCGCCAGAAGCGTAGCCGATGTCAAGGTTACCAGTACCATCGAAGGTGCCAGCTGCAAGGTCAGTTGCGTTGTCCGAACCAAGGATGTGGTTTGGAGCCGACGCAGGAACGCCTGCAAACATCTTAGCAATTACACCTGTATCGAATGCGTCACGAAGTGCGTAAGCTGCTGAAGATGAGGCAACTTCCTTAAAGTTGACATGAGACATTGAAGTTTCGATGTCGTCTACGATGAACTTGAATGCGTTCGCCGTGTCAACAACAAGAGTTACTTCGTTGTCAGTCAGTGTAGTTGCAGTGATAGAACCACCACGCTCATACTGATCAACAGTGATTACTGGCTCTTTGATGATCTTTACTGAATCACCATAAGCTGAGATCTCACCAGCATAATCGGTATTTGTGATAGCTTCTGCAACAGATGCCTTACGGAAGAAGTTAAGTACCTTCTTGGAATAGATTTCTGGCATGAAGTTGTTGCCAGAGAAGTTGCTCCCGGACGACTGAGCAAAATATTGGTCCGCTGTATTACTAGCCATTGTATTGACTCCTTAAAAACAAAGTTATTTAATTACTCTGCCTTCTTTGGCCGCTTGATCAATCTCTTCTTCAAGTCGATCATACTCGTCCATAGATAAGGCAGCTATTTCCCGAGTTGTCCAAACTTTTGGCTGCTTAGTGTCTACAGTTGTAGTCTTTGTAGATACTAAACTTGCAGCGTCTTTTCTGGACACTTTTTGACTTGACTGAACTTTAGGGCTTTCTAAACTCAGGCCCCTTTCCATTTTATAGATATCTATAGCACGACTAGCTAAACTAACATTGTCTGGGTTGCTGTAAATCCAACCTTGAATTTCTTTAGGCTGTTCTTTGGCCCAGTCATGAAACTCTTCATCGCCACGAATATCTTCAAAGTCAGGGTGACGCTCTCGCAACTTAGTTTCAGCTTCACGTCGTGCGATCATTGCTTCTCGCTCTTCGATAGCCTGCATTTTTTGTTGAAGGGCTTGTACTTCTTTCTGGCTTCGTAGATGTGCAACAGACTCTACAGTTTCATACAAATCAGGATAATCAGTTCTAAATCGCTCCAACTCTTCAGCTGATTTTGGCGGCTGGTAAGCTGGTTGAACAGACTGTGCTTGTGCTAACAGTTCTTGCTCTTTTTGCTTAAACTCTGCGATCCTTTCATCGTAGTGTCGTTTTAGGTCGTCATACCTTTTCTTATAGTTAGTTCCTTTTTGTTTTTGAGGGGCCGAACCTTCTTCGGTTAGGGTAGCCTCGTCGGAACCTTCTGATTCAAAAAATAGACTCTCTGCTGACCCGTTAGATGCTTTTGGCTCCTCGTGCCAAGATTTTTTTGCATTATATGGATTAGCTTGTGGTTCTTGTACTTCAGTCATGTCTTACTCCTTTTCGGGGCTTGTTTGTTTTCAAGGTGGCTAGAAGTAATTCTAGGGTCTTGAGATTACAAGGTGGCCTCAAGGTTATCGTTTATGATAAGGGGCTAAAAACTTCTTAGGTAGCCTTATCGTCGCATTAAGCTAGGAATGCGATTAGAATCGAGCATTTGTTCCTCGATCTGCTCATCACTCATAGCTTGGTCTGGCAAGTCAGCTTTCTCATCTTGTGTTGGATCGTTCATGATTCCACCAACTGCCTTATTTTGTCGTTTAGCTTGTTCTTCAGCGTCTTTCATCATCTTTTCTAGTTTTTCTACGCCAATAACATCTACTGCTTTTTTGGTGAATACAAACTCACCGTCTGAAAGTCGTGCAGGAATATCGTCTGATGTGCCTGTTCCGGGACCATCAACTTCACCCGCACCTGTAAATTCTGCAGATGATAAAACAATCTTGTCAAACAATTCGCTAAGTCTGTCGTCAGATTCTAGTGCTTTGTTGACATACTTAATTTCATCATCTGATAGTGTTTCATCCATAACGTATGAAACGTAATCATCTTCCATTTCTCCATCAGGCTTCATGCCTTCAGCAGGAATTAACAATCCCATCATGCCGCCGTGGGCTTTCATTTCTCGTGGGCCAAGACGATCCAAAAAGTTTTGAAAATTACCAAAAATTTCATAGTCTTCTTGCTTGACATTACCTACAAACTCACGAAGCTCTTGGGGCTTTAATGATCCTGCATAATCATAAATATTCTTTTCGCTTCCAAAAAGCTCTAGCTGTTGCGCAGCTTCTTTTGGAGCCATGCCACGCATCATCTCAACCATATCATCTGCTGGTGCTTCTGCAAAACCTAGCTTGGCTTGATCTTCTTGCGGCAAGCGATCCATAAGCATTGAAAACTCATCGTCTTCTAGCTCATCAAAAAAATTTGGATTAATGTCTAGCTCTTCTTGTACAGCATCAGACACTTTGCCTCTTTCAGCCATATCAAGCTTTGTAGCTTTTGCTTTTTTACCCAATACACGCTCTAACAGATCTACAACAATTTTACCTTTGCTGTATGGTTGTCGCTCTACTGGCATCATCAAAGAACCACCTTCTGCAAAAACTTTGCGTCCTTTAAGGATGTCTGCTTGTGTGACTTTACCGTCACCTGTTAGGTCTGGGAACTTGCTAGTCATTGTTGAATTCCTTTGCGGCTTTTACTTGGGCTGGGAGTGTTAGGAGGTTATCCAGAAAATTCACTCTCCCCTGCTTGCGGTACATTTCCTGTTCCGATGTTGCCACCACCAGTCCCTGTAGCTCCAAGGTCTTGCGGTGATTGAGGTACTCCTTCAGGGCCTCCCATAACTCCGGATTGTTCGTCAGTGGGGACAGCCTCGCTGCCAGTTGCTTGTCCAACATTATTTTGCATTCCTATTATTTGTGCAGCAATTGCAGCCTCTTCTGGGTCGTTGAGAATCTCATCAGGATCAAGATCCAGTGAGTAGGCCAACTCAGAAATAAGCTTAGACATTTTTACAAATGGAGCAATCGCTGGGTTTTGGGCTGTTTGCAAGAACATTGTTAATCGTTGACTTCGTACTTCTTTTTGCATTAGGCTGTTTGTACCCATAGCTTTAATTTCTAAATCGCCTTGAGTATCAATGTCGCCTTCGAAGAACTGCATATTCCATTGGAAGTATGACTGTCCTAGCGGCTTAAGTAAAAAGTCATCTAAGTTTTTTACAACCGTTTTAATATTAAGTGACGCTGCGCCAAGCAACATTGACATTCCTGATGCTGTTCGCGTCATGCTCTGCACACCTGTCTGTCCGTGTGAGTAGCTTGGAATACCTGTTTGCTCATCTGCAAGCTGTCGGAACTTGTCAAACATCATCATGTTTTCTTGTGATGTGTTTGGAAACTTTAAGCCATGAATACTTTGACCCGGAACACCCGCTTGTCGTCGAAAGATCTTGCCGGGATATACTTCCATGCTTTGACCACCAGCAAGCATAGACTCATCTACTTCGAATACTAGACTTCCAGATAATGCTAAGTTATCAATAGCCATACGTGCATGACCATTCATAACCTGCTGACTATCATTCATGTTTTCTGCAATACCGATACCAAAGAAACTGTATGGGTTTCGCTCATACGGGAAAGCATGATATGGTATGCGCATAGGCGTAAATGGATTGACTACTGCACGAAGCACAAGGCCATTACAAACCCAAGCATTGATTTGTATTTCAGCTAGGTCATCAACGTCGTCGCCAACATCCATTCCTATTTCACGGGCGTATTCTGCATCCATTACGCCCCAATACTCTAGCACTTCATACTGACCACTGCCATACTCATCTGAGCGCTGATCATCTTTTAGCTCATGCTCGTAGTCACGTTCAGTATAGTTTGGTCCTAAAGCTAATACTTCACGAATAGCATCTTCATTAAAGTATGGTAGCTTAGTTAGTCCTCGAACTTGAGACTTGTTTAGCTTATGGCGATGAAGAACATACTCACATTCATCTAAACTAGTGGCGCTAGGATCAGGAAAAAAGTCCCAAATAGAAACAAACTCAATGCGAGGTACTCTAACAAATAACGGATTATATTCACGTTCTCCTGTTTCTTCGCTGTTTTCCCAACGATGTAAAGTTTTGTTGTAATTAAATGGGCCTTTAATGATTCCTGTGCCAAATAAACACGATTCAAAAATTGCATTGCGAAGTTCGCTTGAGCCATTAGACTCATCAATCTGATCATGAATCAACTTCTCCATATTACGTGCTGCTTGTTTAGCTGGAGAAATTTCTAGCACTTGAGGGTCTGGGCTAGGGCCATCCTCAAAATCATCAATGTTTTCTTCAATAGCTTCTTCTAAAAACTTTGAAGCTCTGTATGTAGCTCCGGGCTTTAGGACTTTTCCATCACCCTCAAAGCCTACATCAAATGGATTTTCTTCTTCGCTTTGTGCGCCTGTAGGTGTAGCTGCGCTTGTTTCAATTCCCGGCGCTGATTGGTTTGCAAGGTGCATATATTCTGCAACACCTTCGGGAATAATAGTAGGGCTAACACCAATAGGAAACTTCCCTGTTCCAAAGATAACATCAATCAGCTGTCCATACGCTGCCAATACTTTAGTCTTTGTAATTTTAATAAAGACTCTAGACTTTTCACTTTCACGAAAAGGAACGCCTTTTGCGTACACACCACGAAAGTTATGATAGGCGTTTATCCATCGGTCTTCATCATATTCACGCGCTTGTTCGGCGCTAGTAAAACGAGCTTCGATAAGCCCTGCAAGATTAGATTTGAGGCTTTCGTCTAACTCAACATTGAGACCGTCTTCATTTTCAACTTCTGTGAAATAAATATTGTCTGCGTTGTCTAAGATGTCATCATTCATATATTAGTAACCAAACGTTGAGTCGAAAGGCTGAAAATGTTGTTCGCGCTGTAATGAACGTATTTGACTCATTGGATCGTTTATTCGTGGCCTAGACATAATTAAATAACGTAGTGCGTCGTAGGCGTGATCCGAAGCGTGTGTGTCAACATCCTCAGGATTATTTCTATCAAGCGGAATGCTTTGTAGTTCACGAATTAGATTGGGACAAGTGTTAAATATCTGCATTCGTGGTCTGCCAGATGGCTGAACTTTTAAATGTTCATGTATCTGTATTTTTCCTGCAACACGATTCTTATCTGCAGGACGTAATTTGTGTCCACCCTGTATTAGAGTTTCTGCAACTGTCGGGCCAGTAGTTCCTGTGCGTGACCAACACGCTGTATCTAATACGCCTCTGACAGAAGTTGGATCATTTAGTTCCATATTAGTAAGCATTTCTGCTAACTCTGTAGCTAAAAGACCTTTTCTATATAACTCTCTATATATAATCAGCGTTCCGTCTGTAGGGTCAAGTGCGGCCCAAACACAGGCTGATTCTGATGCATAACCATAGTCAAGCCCTTTGGTTCGTTCCCAGTGTAGTGGGATTTCAAACGGCTCAACAACATGGAGATGCCTGTCAAACTCTGTAAATGCTGCGCCTTCTGCAATTTCCCAGTTACCTTCGAGTAGCTGTTTGCGCTGGGTAGGCGGCAAGCTTTTTAGCATTTGTTCGTATCGACCATCTTGGGCCAGATACGGATTATCATTCAGTCGCGCTGGAATGAACTTACGTGTAATGCCATCATCACCCATGAAAGATTCGTTGGGTGGTGCTGGCGATATGTACCTCTTTTTAACCCATTGTGCACCAGAACCGCCGGGGTTTGCTGTGCAACGCATGTAAGGTACGATCTCACTGTCGGTTGTACGCAATCGTGAAGCTAAGTAGTTCCAAGAAAATTCGGTTGGGAGATGGGTAATTTCGTCAAAGCCTATCCAACTGTATGCTTGTCCTTGATAACGATATACGTCTGCATCTCGCTCTAAGAAACCGAATTCAACTTTTGCACCGCTTGGAAAATTCCAAAGTTTTTCTACTTCACGGTATCTACAACCGGGAAAGGCTTTAGGGTAGAGTTCACGAGATTTGTCGATGAGTTCGCGTAACTCTGGCATAGAACGCCGCAGGATTAATGCTCTATGCGCTGCCCTGTGTGCAAAGCGAAGTGGATCAACCAACATCGCATAGCTTTTGCCTCCACCAGCCGCACCGCCGTACAATACATCTGTTTCACCCGCAGCCAAGAAATCAGTTTGTGGTCCCTCGTTGGGACTAAATATAACATTCTCTTTTAACTCTGCTTTGAGTGATGAGGATGCTTTTTCTACAAACGTTTCTTCGACAACTTTACTTTTGTTGTTGTCTTCTAACAAGTCTAGGGCTTTTTCGGTATTCTCAACAGATTTTTGGTATCGTGAGATAGCGGAACGTGCCTGCGCTATTTTTTTCTTTTTTACTCTTACTTTTTTTGAAGCTTCTTGTTTTGCTTTAGTTCTTGAGTGATAGTTGTATCCCCTGCCCTTTGAGCCTTTTGGTCTTCCGGGTTTTTTCTTAGGGGTGCCATCAGCTTTTAGTTTAAAGCTACCGTCTTCATTTTGTAAGTAGTTTTGTGGGTTTAGATCCCAATCGTTCTTATCCATCTTTGTTTACTATCTTTTGTAAACCTTGATGGGAAATAGAGCGACCAGTCTCATGGGTCAACCACAATGCACCTTCGCGTAAAGACAAAGATCGTGATTTAATCATCGGTAGAATCTTGTTTAAGGCTTCAAGTTCGCTTGTGATCTCTTCGATGTGTTCAGGATCATTATCTATTAATTTGTAGCCAAATGGTATAGTGCTGCTAGTCCGTCTCTTCATATTCTGCGTCCTCAATAATTGTAGGCGCTTTAGCGGGTAGTATGAATAGACCACTTGGCGTTTCAACTTTAACATCAAGCCTTTCTTTCTTTGCAACTCCTACACGGTCTAGGAGCGTCTGTGCGGCTTGTACACGAATATTAGCTTGAGGGATAGGTTCATCACTCTCCATAACTTGAACGAGCTTCAGAGCCGCTTTAGGGGCGTTTACGGCCAACACTCCTTCAGCTAAATCTAGTATCTCAGACTTGAGAGCCTTTACAACTGATGTGTAGCTGCCAGCTGCATAGCCTGCTAGTTCAGCAGCTTGACGGGCATTGCCTCCACATGATATAAGATTGTCTAAAAAATCTTGTTGTTTGACTGTCAATTCTTTTTTAGTTTCCATGTTATACATTATATACCTGTATTGTATGTTTGTCAAGAACTATTTTTATGTTTTTTTGGTATTATTTCATTGACAAAACTGAAATACAGGTGTATAATAATATTTGTACCCGCCAGAGGTGCATATATATACATCTACTCGCCCACTATCGTGGGTGTCTCTTTAAAGGCCGGTGGGCCTTTTTTTGTGTCCGCAGCTTTTGTGGGCTTTAAAGGTCTGTGGGGCCAACTGGTAGACACTCCAAAAATCTCCAAAAATGTTTGAGAATGTATATATATACGGGGGAGGGGGCATGGGCACCTGCGTACCCCTAAAGACTTCGAAAATCTCTAAAGATTTTCTCAGTCTCGCATGAGGCGTATAGAAAATTTATAAAATTTTTAAAGACTCTCTAGTGGACAACTCCAGAAACCTTTAAAAATCTTTAGAGATTTTTACCTCAATTCCAAAATCTCCAACGATTCCAAAAACTTACAATATTTTCAATATTGCTCAAAAATTAGCCACCAAGCTCCTCACGATCACAGCATACGCTCTTTCACAACCGCATAATGCGCAGGGAAAGAGGTTGCAAAAATTTCGAAACTCTGCCCTTAATGGAATGGCAACAGCGACACAGCGTTGCTTCAAACCTAAAACCATTACGGAGTAATGAACATGAGCATTTCGAACCTTCAAAAATCAGAGATTTTCGCTAACGTTGACGGGAATCGCACCGCCTCATCACGACAGCTTTATGCTGTAGCAAAGCACTTTGGAAAAATCGGTGGCAACAATTCCACTGAGTCTTACAGACTTTCCAAAATCTACAGCGCCATCCTTCTAAAGTTTCAGAATGAACACACTGAAACTCCCATCACTCATGCTGACGTTGTAAGATTCTTCGAATCCAAGTCGGTTCCCAAGAAGTTTGTCAGCATGATTACTTCTAAGCCTGTCAAGGCTAAGAAGATCGTCAAGGATACTCCGAAGCCGAAAGCGACCCCAGCTAAAAAGATTCAAGCGGACACATCAGAACTCTCTGAGTTCAAATCACGGTTTGATGCCATCACAAAGCGACAGGATGAAACCGACAAGAAACTCGCTACCTTCGAAGCGAAGCTCGACATCATCATGGCTTACCTTGAAACTGACCCAGATGCTTAATCTGGGTTTTACAGGAATAAATATCATGATTAAATTATTAATATTAAATACAGTAATATTAGGCTTCAACGTAGTTGCTGTTGGTTGCTTGTCAATTTTGATAACCTTTGGAGATTTTATATGTATGTAAATGAAACTCTTTTGTTATACTTAAACATTGCTTTCTGGGGCTTACCAGTTTGGTTAGGCATTGCAATCTCAATTCAGGAAATGAGGTAATATATTATGGATTTGGCTCAAAAGTTTTTTGATTGGTGTTCTGACAACCGTAGAGATTTAAAGCGTGAGCCACATGAAGATGTGGTTTTAGACTTTGATCCTGATGCAGAAGTGTGGGAGTTTTATCCGAACCCTTTTGACCCAGATCCATTCTACGGTTGCCATACGGCAGTAGAGTTTTCTGATGGCAGTAACGTAACGTTTAATTACAAGGGTGAATAATATTATGTATGTTATGACTGAGTGCAACGCTTGTAAATCTTTACAGGCCGTCGATGTTCTCCAAGAATCTTGGGAAGAATATAAGACTGACCGCAATGCTTTGGTGCAAAATATATTTCCTGACTTGGATGCAGATGAGCGCGAAATACTTATAGGGGCTGATAGTGGTATTTATCACTGTCCGCCTTGCTGGGAAAAAATGATACCTTGGGATGAGGAATAATATTATGTTACAGGTAAATGATGTTTGCCAAACTGAAGAATTCGGTTTAGTTTGGATTCATAATATTTATTACTGCGAGGAATCGTGGTGTGAAATAATTCAGGCAAGGCCCGTTGATGCGGGTCTCGATCACCCTTTAATTTCTTTTTTGCGTGAGGATTTACAAGATGTGTAATGACCCAACTCTTTTACTTGGTTTTTTATTTATGTCTAATGTAGTTTTTTGTGGCGTTGGTTTCATGGCAGGAGTTTATGCAAATGATTGAGTTCAATGTTGGCTATGCAATATTAATTTTATTTATTGTTGTCATCTTGACGGCTTGGCTGACCATTGATGACCATGATTTTAATAAAAAGTTTCAGCACCATCGTAAAGGCAGATTCGAGGACGAAGAAATATGAAAGAATATATTCTTGAAAAAGAACACAAGCCACTTGGCTGGACTGAAGTGCTGACCACTATATATTATGAAGAGGCCAAGGTCGAAGCAGGGCGAAGGGCGCTAAAAGAAAACACACGTTATCGCGTACGTGAGATAAGAGATATTGTTGTCTACGAATACTCAGCGACCGAGCTAAAGACATACACACCTACAACACGAGAAGCATTATCTAATATATTTAGGAGAGACCCCAATGAAAAGCTTGAGTGGGAAGACGGCTGTTGGTAATCTACAAAGAATCAAGAAATTAAATTATGATCGCAAGGTGCGTTACTGCCTTGACGACGACGATTTCTGTGGTATCTTAGTAGAGGCGTGGGGCGAGAAGCTCAACCAATCTTGGACGATGGTCGATGTCTACGAGTTCCACGAAGCAGTGACAAGTTCAGATTTAAGTGTAAGTAAATTTTTACAGGAGATACGCAATGTATAACATTCACGGCACAGCAATCCAGCAATATGCTCAAGAGTCTGCAAATAATTTATCCAGCGTGATACTCATGGTGGCTCTCAGCATTCAGCAAAATTGGTCAACCGTAGGTTATCAGATGAAAGATGTTCATGCCGAAGGCGGCGACTCACGCTTCTTGTGGGGCAACAAAAAGAAAACATATAAGTATCTTCAGGCTCGTAAACATTTTATGTACGGTCAACTCATGGCCGTCGTAAACTCTAACAAATCCGAAGCCGACAAAGCTGCGACACTCATGCGAATATTTCTTAGAGTGCCGGGGCTTGGACTCGCTAAAGCTGGATTCGTTTGCCAGCTGACCGCAGGGCTAGTCGGTTGTATCGACATTCATAATATTAGAATGTACGGTATTGACGAAAAACATTTGAAGCTTCCGAACACTATCAAGTCTGAAGATCTTCGACGCTCCAGAATTGAACAGTATATTAGAATTTGTCACAGCATTGGCACCGAGCAACTTTGGGACAATTGGTGTAATTTTCTAGGAGATCGTGACAAATCGTGGAACAATGGCTTTGAAGTCTCTGAAGCCCATTACAAT
>Ga0222718_10000789_pt1 | contig 32748 bp, 24 predicted proteins | sample C33_27DmetaG_FD_165045 | JGI IMG/M metagenome (GOLD analysis project Ga0222718, IMG submission 165045) | Estuarine water microbial communities from San Francisco Bay, California, United States - C33_27D | ecosystem: Environmental > Aquatic > Marine > Unclassified | place: USA: California...
TCTCGGGCTCGGTCGCCGAGATTCGGGCCGAGGTCGAAGCCAACCTCGAACTCCTCCAGCAGTACGCGAAAGAAAAGAGCGCGATCGGGGCCGAGGGAGAGTTTTGGGCGCTGGCTTTTGACGGGTTCGAACTCCTCGATGAGGAGGGAGTTGGGGTGAACGGCAACGGCTATGTGATCCTGCCGTTCACCGTCGCCATGCCGCTCGATTCGGTGCCGCAGGTGGTCGAGACCGTCTTCGCACCGTTCCTCGACGAGATTCCGGGTCGGAACAACATCGTGTTGGTGTCCAACGATTGGAAGCGAGGAATTCTCGAAGAGGAAGCAAACGAACTCCTGATCGTCGATGCAGAACGACCGGGCGGCGAAATCGACTTCGGCGAGTCCAATCAGTGGCGAAACTTCCGGTACAGCATCGATCTCGGCATCGACCACATCAAGACTGGCCCAGACCACATCTTCTTCATCCTCGTTCTGCTGCTCACGTCGGTGCTGATCCTCATGGGCTCGGTCTGGAGCCCATCGCCGAGCTTCACGTACTCACTCCGACGACTCGTTCTCGTGGCCACGATGTTCACGATTGCTCACTCGATCACGTTCACACTTGCCGGGCTCGACCTCATCCCGCTCCCGCCCTCGAAATTGGTCGAAACGCTGATTGCGCTGTCGATCGGCGCGGCGGCGCTGCACAACCTCCGCCCAGTGCTCGGGCATCGTGAATGGGCGCTCGCCTTCGGGTTCGGCCTTTTTCACGGCATGGGGTTCGCTGGGCTCGTGCAGGAACTTGACATCGGTCGCGGCACCCAGCTTGTCTCCCTACTCGGGCGAAACGTCGGTATCGAGATCGGGCAACTCGTCATCATCGCAATCGCGTTCCCGGGCCTCTTTATGCTCCGGCAGACGCGGCTTTACCGACCAATCCTGGTGCTGAGTTCGCTGGGACTCGCTGCCCTCAGCTTCGTTTGGGTGGTGGAGCGAGTGTTTGAGGTCGATGCCGGCATCAACGACATCATTCTCAAAGTCGTCTACTGGCCTCGCTCGTTTTGGTTGGCGGTGATCTTTACTGGTCTTGCTGCTGCGGTCCGGCAGGTCGCCGCTGAACGTGACGCGTTGCTCCCCGTCGGGGTGCCCGAGGGATCAGACGACGCCGAGGTGCCGAGCGACGATGTTGCGAAGCACGTCAGTGGTGCCTGAGTAGACCAACCCGCCGACGGCATCGCGTAGCTGCCGTTCGATCTCGAACTCCGAGACGTACCCCTTCGCGCCGTGCAGAAGGGCGGCGTCCACCGACGAGGCGATGCCGGCGTCAGCGGTTGCGATCTTGGCTAATGACGCGGCGAGCGACATGCCCCGACCGGTGACATCGGCCATTGCCGCCCGGTAGAGCAGCAATCGGCAGTGTTCGTGACGCTCCTTCATTGCAACGAGCCGGTGGGAGACCGCCTGGTAGCGGGCAATGGGCTGACCACCCTGCTCCCGTTCGAGGGCGTATGCCGTGGCGTCGTGCAACTGTCGTTCCATCGCTCCGATCTGTGGGGCGAACACGTAGGCCCGTTCAATATCGAGCACGGCGCTGAAAATACTTGCGCCAGCGCCTTCACGGCTCAACAACGCGTCGGATGCGAGCACAACGTCGTGGAATTCGATATCACCAAACGGTGTGGTGCGCATGCCCATCTTTTCGCGCAGCGGTCCCTGTACGACACCAGGAAGATCCATGGGGACGAGGAAGGCCGAAATGCCCCAACCCACTGCCTCTGGGCGGGTCGACGCAAAGGCGATGCACAGATCTGCCACCGGTCCGAATGTGAGATACGCCTTGTGCCCATTCAGCACGTACGTTCCATCGGGCTGCTTCTCCGCAGTGGCCCGCAGGGAGAACGCGTCAGAACCTGAGTCGGGTTCGGTCATCGCCAATGCTGCAAACAACGACCCGTCGAGAAGCCCTGGGAGCCACCGTTCGCGCTGCTCATCGGTGGCGAACCGCGTAAGGGTCACCTGCGAGCTCACGATTTGACTCGCGAGTGCGAAGGTGAGCCCGTTGTCTTTGCAGCCGTAGCCGAGGCCTTCGAGTGTTAGCAGCGTGGTGGCGCGGTCGGCTCCAAGGCCGCCGTATTCCTTGGGAACCATCAGACGATGAATCCCACGATCTGCACAACGGCGCCAGTCATCAACTGCGAACACCGATCGATGATCGGCATCGACGAGGTCGGCGCCACCGAGTGCGGTCGCTGCCCACTCGGCTGCCTCACGCTTTACCGAGTGGTCGAGATCAATCATTGCCCGAGTGAGGGCCAGAAGTTCGGCGTCAGTGTTGGTCACGATCGGGTTCCCCTCGTAGGACGATGCGGCCTCGCTCGTCGACGTCCTTCCATTCGTCCTGGAAATCGGCGTTGTTCCATCGACCCAACCCGGGGTAGAACACGCGGCTTCCGCCGTGTCCCTCGAAATTGGCGCCGTTCCAGCGCGGGTCGGCTGGTTCGTCGATCCGCTGGTAGCGAGTGTCCGAGGACAGCCTGCATCGACCCTCTGGTGATTGGTTGTCGAATGCTCCGTGGAGGGTGTGCATCCCAAAGAGCAAGACGTCGCCCGCGGCAAACTCGGTCGTCAGCCACCGGTCGCCATAGTGGTCTTGTACTGACACTGGGTCGTCGTCGAGCCATTGCAGGCCATCTCGATCGGCGTCGGACTGGAGATACCCCGACAGCAACCGCTCTGAGCGGTGACTGTGTTCGAGCACCATCAGCGCGCCTTCCATTGGCGAGACATCGCCGAGTGGGATCCAGGCGGAGAAGATGCGATCGGTCCCGCGATTCATGTACGGCCCGTCGCAATGGAACCCGCAGCCTTCTCCGGGCCGCACGAAGCGCGGCCATCGCATCTCGAAGATCCGCACGTTTCCATTGAGTAGGTCTCGTGTGACTCCGAGGATCTCGGGTCCGTCAGTGACTCGCCGATACCAGTAGCCCGAGCGGACACTCTCTGAGAATGCTCGCAGGTTGACGGCCGGCACTGCGCCACCGTCGCCCGCGATGCCGCTCTCGATCGGATAGCGATCGTCGATCTCGCCGAGCACGGCGTACTTGCTGAGCACCTCGTGGCGGGCTGCGCGCACGATTTGCGGGTCGATCAACCCGCGAAAGAACAGGTAGCCCCGTTCCTTCATCGTGGCGCGGAGCGCCGTCAGATCACCGAGCAGGTCGTTCGCTGCTTCGAGTTCGCCTAGCCGGTCCGCTGACCGATCGACGGCGAAGCCGTTTGCGGTCAGCGACAGGTTGGGATCGGAGCGGATAGACACATCGGGAAGCGTAGCTACCAATCAGAAAGGCCTTCGCCCCTGGTGACCGAGATCAAGACGCTCAACGAACTGCTCGACACTGCGATCACAGTGGCTGGTGCAGAGACCGAAGCGATCACCGACGGCCGCAGCCGTCTGACCTGGGGCGAGTACCGAGACCTCGCTGGTCGTATCGCCGCTGCGCTGCTGCACTCGGGAGTGAAGCAGGGCGACCGTGTGGGGGTCCACCTTCACAAATCGGTCCATTCCTTCGCATCGGTTCACGGTGTCGTGCGCGCTGGAGCCGTCATGGTGCCCCTCGATGCCCTCGCCCCCCCGGCGGCGACCAACGCAGTGCTTCGCGACGCTGGGGCCTCGGCCGTGGTTACCGGTGCATCGGCCGATGCCATCTCGGCCATCACAGCAGCAACGTCGGTCACTGGTGTGGTCACGCCGCACGTCGATACCGCCCCGATAGCCGGGCTGATGACGATCGGAGCGGACAGCGTGGCTGGGTTTGAGCCGGCGGCTCCTGTGGCTGTTGCTCCTGACGATCTTGCCTACCTCATGTACACGTCCGGTTCGACGGGTAAGCCCAAGGGCATGGCGCACACGCACCGCAGCGGGATCACCTATGCACGACTTGCGGCAGAGACCTACGACATCGATTCGAGTGATCGCCTCGCCAACATTGCCCCCCTCCACTTCGATCAGTCCACCTTCGAGTTGTACGCAGCGCCGCTTGTCGGCGCATCGGTCCTGGTGGTCTCCGATGGTGTGCTGCGGTTCCCGGCGAGCCTGGCAGCGCTCATTGCAGACGAACGCATTACGGTCTGGTACTCGGTGCCGTATGTCCTCGACCAGATGGTTGGCCGCGGCGCGATCGAGGATCACGACCTCGGGAGCCTGCGTTGGATCCTGTATGGGGGTGAGCCGTTCCCCCCGGCAGCGCTTGCTCGGGCCATGCGCGCCATTCCGTCGGCGCGGGTTTCGAACGTATACGGCCCGGCCGAGGTCAATCAGTGCGCGATCTACAACCTCGATGCTCCACCAACAGACGACGCCCCGATTCCGATTGGGCGCGCGTGGGCCGGCTCCTCCCTGCGCTTGGTCGACGAGACGGGCGGGACCGTGGCTCCGGGTGAACCCGGGGAATTGTTGGTCAGCTCCGACACCATGATGCGCGGCTACTGGAACCGCCCCGACCTCGACGCCCAGGCGATCGTGGAGGAGGACGGTGAACGCTGGTACCGCACCGGTGACCTGATCGCGGTTCGATCCGACGGCAACCTCGTCTTTCTGGGCCGTATCGACAACCAGGTCAAGGTGCGCGGCCACCGCGTCGAGATCGAGGCGGTCGAGGCTGCACTCCTCGATATCGATGGGATTGATGCGGCAGCTGTACTCGTCGAACGGCCGCCGAGTGGTGACGACCATCTCGTAGCCGTGGTGTCGCCGGCATCGGCGATCGCGAACGGTCGAGACACGGATCTGATCCGACATCTTGCGGCGACGCTGCCCCGATATGCCGTTCCGTCCCGAGTCGTTGGGCTTGATGATCTTCCTCGAACCGGAACCGGCAAGGTTGATAGGCGATCGGTCGGCGATGCCATCGGCGTCGGGGATGGTCGAGGACACCCGGAGGTCGACCGGTAGTGTGCGCTGGATGTCAAGCGTCGAGCACCGTGCCTTCTCCGACGAATTGGTCGCCTTTATTCGTGCGGAGGTGGCCATCGGGGACTATCCGCTAGAGGCCGATACCGATCTTGTCCTGACTGGGCTCGTCGACTCACTCGGCATCGTGCTTGTCGTTGAGTGGATCGAGTCACGCCTCGGCGTCATGATCGACCCCGGCGACATCGTGATCGAGCACTTCGACACGGTTGCATCGATGGTCGCCTACCTCCGGGGCCGCGGCGACACCCCACTCGACTAACTCAGCGCAGTCGTTGTTCGAGATCCGCACTTATCTGACCAACCCGATCTGCGTCCATGATTGAGTTGGTGTTTCTGTGCCTTCCCTTTACGACGACTTCGTCGAACTCGGGGGCGATGGCGCGCCACAGCTTGCTGGTGTGCCAAGGATTCGATCCGGAGGCACGGTAGAAGACGACGGGAAGTCCGAGTGGTCGGAGTTCGAAAGGGAGGGCCTCTTCGGGTATTGCTCCTACCGGAGCCCTCACGCTGTCAGGTGCCGTGGAAGCAACCGACGGCGAGTCATCCGGTTTTGCTGGCGAAACCCGAGTCAACCAACGAACAGCCCTGTCGATGGGCCCCGGCAACCGTTGCCGGATGAATCGCCACACTTCGCTGCGCAGTTCGACCAAGCCTTCCGGGTGAAGTAGCGACTTGGCGGTCCACCATCGGTACGACCATCGGACCCGCATCTGCCCCCGGTCCACGGTGGGGAACATGGTGTCGATGAGCACCAATCGGTCGACTGGTCGTCCCGACTCGAGCAGTCGGGTGGCGAGTTCAGCTGCGACGACACCCCCGATTGACCAGCCCAGGATCGCTACGGGTCGATGCCCGCTGGGGAATTCGTCGAGCGCCTGTTCCATCGCGGTGACGATCTGTGGCACCGTCAGGATTGGTTCTTCGCTAGCAACAGGGCTGTAGTTGAGGGCGATGACTTCGGTGCCAGAGGAGAATGTTTTAGCCAACGCCTGGTAGCCGAAGATGTCGAACCAGGCGGGCGTGATAAGCACGAGCGGACCGCCAGGCGCTCCTGGTCGCATTCGGATTGTGGTGAAAGGTCCCGAAGAACGATCGTCGTCCTCGAGGCGTTGGATCATCGCGGCGGGTGACGGGCCGGCGAGCAGTGTTGAGATCGGGATAGTGCGTCCGAGGGCCACACCAATTCGAGTGACCAGGGAAACGGCGGTCAGCGAGTCGCCTCCGGCGGCGAAGAAGTCGGTGTTCGGCCCGATGAGCGTGGGAGCAAGAACGGTGTTCCACGCCTCGAAAACCGTCCGCTCGACCACTGTCCCCTCGAGGACCGCTGGCGCTGCTGCCAGTTTTGGCACTGGGAGTTGCGTTGCGGCTTGGCGGTCGAGTTTGCCGTTCCTGGTTCGGGGCAAGACCGAGTGTGCGATAAAGCGGCGAGGCACCGCCGTTGCCGGAAGATGCTCACCGACGCGAGCACGCAGCGTTACTTCGTTGATTTCACTGGTTGTCTGGAGGTGCGCCACGAGTATTCGGGGTTCGCCGACTGCAACCACCACTGATGCGGCGACGCCATCTATAGCGTCGAGGATCCGTTCGACCTCGGCTGGCTCGAGTCGAACACCGCCCACATTGAGCTGATCGTCAACCCTTCCGAGGAAGTGGAGCACTCCATCGACCGACCGCACGAGATCGCCGGTGCGGTACCACCGCCGTCCATCGACCTCCACGAATCGCTCCGCAGTACTCCCATGATCGGTGAGATAGCCGGCCGTGACGCCCCCGCCGGCTAGCCAGAGTTCGCCCGCGACCCCGGCAGGAACCGACTCACCGGTCGAGGACGCAACGCGCGCTGTTATCCCAGGGATAGGTCTACCGATCGGAATCGGGTCGTCGCTCGGCGACAAGCGATGGGCCGTCGCCCATACCGTGACCTCGGTCGGGCCGTACTCGTTGACAAGTTCGACGTGCGGCACTGCCTCGAAGTGCCGAAGGACGACCGAGCGTGGGCACGCCTCTCCGGCAACGATCGACACCCTCAGCGTCGCCAACGACTCAGGCGATCGGTCCAGCAGCGCACCCAGGAGGCTGGGCACCATGAGGGTGTGGCTCACGTTGAAATCCTTGATCAACGCGGCGAGTCGATCGAGGTTTCTCACGTCGTCGTCACCCGGTACGACGACAGCACCACCGGTTGCGATTGGCCACGCCAAGCCGACCACCGAACTGTCGAAACCGGGACTCGATGTCACGAGGAAACGTTCAGGTCGTTCGGTGTACCAGACATCCCTTGCTGCCGTGCTTGCAGCCAGGTTGGCGTGGGTCACGGCGACACCGCGAGGCTCGCCAGTGGAGCCCGAGGTGAAGATCACGTAGGCATCATCGTCACGGTCCAACGCCGCAACGCGACGACGGAGGTGCGCAGATGTCGCAGGGACAGCCTCGTGAATCTGCACACCGACTGCGACCTCGGCCCAGCGTCCATGTCTCACCAGATCATCGGTGATCACGGCGTCAAGGTGACCGGCAGCCGCAATTCGTTCGAGTCGTCCGTCGGGCAGCGTCGGATCGAGCGCAACATAGGCGGCACCAGCAAACTGCGCAGCGTAGATTGCAACCACCAGATCGACCGACCGGCTGACGGCGACACCGATCCGCCGCGGCTTCGCGCCATTCATCGCGTTGGACAAGGCCACGACGGTGGCCTCAACTGACGCAGCGAAGTCACCGTAGGTCAGGTTCCGTCCGGTGGCGTCGATCACCGCTTCGGCGGTCGGTGACTGTTCGACATGGTCAAGCATGCGCTCGAGGACAGTTGCTGGCGGCGGGAGCGAGCCGTCATGAAGGTCTGCCGCCCGGAGTGGACGTGTCAGTTCGACATTCAGGGTCGAAGGCGAACCAACCCCTTGTCGAAGCACGTCGGCGAATCCCTGCAGCAACCGGGCGGCGTCTGCGCTGCCGATCACCGACCCCCGGTACTCCAGTCCAAGCCGGATCTCTTCGCCGCGCTCTTGGACGAAAAAGGTTGCATCGCTGACCGATGTTCCCGAGGCAAGGATTCGTTGCTCAGCTCGAGCGAAAGGATACGTCGGAGGGGCCAGACGTTCGTAGGCGAGCATCACCGAGACATCAGGCACCGTCCGGCCCGACGCCCGGGCGTCACGGACGACTGACGCAAAGGGGTAGGTGCGATGTGGGAGCGCATCAGTGATGGCCCTCGCAGCCGCAGTGACAAGATCATCGAATCGAGGGGCTGCGGCGAGATCGAGTGAGAGGGCAAGCGTGTTGAGGTAGTAACCAACGACGTTGACGGTGTCGGTACGGTCGTTGGCCGATGCTGTGACACCGAGTTGTGCGCTACTCGACCCTGCGAAGGTTGCAGTGACCGCGGCGGCGGCTGCCAGCGCCGTCGCGAACGGCGTGTGACCCAAGGAGGTCATGTCAGCGGTAGTGAGGTCCGATGTCAGCTCCAGGTATCCGTCGGCTTCGCTGACGGCGGGGTCAAATCTGAGCGGTGACGACTCCGAGGACCCGGTTCGCTCAGCCCAGAAGTCTCGATTATCACCTCGTCGGAGGTGCTGCTGCCGCTGGAGTTCCCCGTGTGCTGCGTAACTGGTCGGTAGGGCGGGGAGTGTTGCGCCGGCTACCCGTGCAGCAAGCTGTTCCCATAGGACGTCGAAGGTTCCCGCATCGATCACGATGTGGTGTGTTCCGATGAGGAGCGACGTCTGGTCGGGCCCGGTGGTAGCGACGTGGGCGCGCACGAGTGGCCCGTCGTTGAGGTCGAACGGGACTCGACGGGCGGCGTCGGCGAACGCGTCCATTTCTTCCGTCGATAGCTCCCCGAGCGACTCCCACTTCAGCGCCTCCGCTGGCCCCAAGGGTGTCCGTTCTGCATCGAAGCGGGTGTGGAGGGGCGCATGGTGCATCACCACATCGCGAAGGGCTCGCTCCAATGCTTCGACGTCGACCGGACCGTCCTGTCCGTTGAGCGTGTAGAGCCGGGTGACGTTGTAGCGCGTGTCGGTCGGGTCGAGGCGGTACTCGAGGAGCATCGCCTCTTCGCCCGCCGACAATGGCAGCGGCCCGTCGCCCAACTCGACAGTGACTTCCTGCTCCGCAGCGTCGGCACGGTCGACCAAAGTGGTGAGCTCCTTGATCGTCCGAGCTCGGAACACCGCAGCGTCGGGGAGATTGGTGCCGAACTCGGTGTCGATGCGCGCAACGACCGCGAGGGCGTCGAGCGAGGCACCGCCAAGATCGAAGAAATCGTCGGTCATCCCAACTGAGTCGAGCGCAAGGATCTCACCCCATATTGTGGCGAGCCGCTCCTCGGTCGGCGTCTCGGGGCGCACACCCTCGCCGCTTCTCCGGTGGAAGCGAGTTGGGGCGGGCAACAGATTTGGGTCGGCTTTGGCGCTGGTCGCAAGGGGTACTTGGTCGAGCCGAACGAATGCCGAGGGGATGGCGTGAGACGGCAGACGCTCACGCAACGATCGGCGGAGTTCGTCGGGATCGAGATCGACCCCGTCGACGCTCTGGTACCAGGCGGTGAGGACGCCGTGGGTCTTCGGTTCGTACCCGATCTGGCCGAGGATGTCGTTGACTTCGTGCTCGTCGATGAGGTCGTCAAGTTCCTCAAGTGCCTCGTCGCGGGTTTTGTGTCCCAACCTGACGTCCCAGCTGTAGGGCTCGGCGTAGCTGTGGTAGCCGCGCTCTTGTTGGTGAACTCGGATGCCGGCGACGTTGATGAGACAGTTTGTCGATCGTCCGGTGTCAGCTGGACGCACCCAGGGCGCGCGGTTTTCCAGGAAGTCGTAGAGCTCGCTCAACGGGACGTCGACGTATCGGTAGAAGTCGAGAAACTCCAAGCGGTCGAGCACGGTCGGATCGTCGAAGACTCGTTGCTCGGGTAACAACTCGGTCACGGCGTCTTCAGAGGCGTGGTACACCCGCCGTGCCTCGAGGACTGTTGCGTCGATGTCGGTGGGGTCGAAACGGCCGGCCTCGAACTGGTGTGGGACAAGCCTGGTCTCGAAGAACTGACCCCGCGAGAGGCCAGTGACGATCACCGGGATGCCGAGCGCTTCGGCGCGGGCCACGGCGAGGGTGTAGATCGTTTTGTAACAGCCTTGGCAGACGTTGGAGTAGCGGTTGAGGCTGTCGGCGAAGATCGCGTTCATTGCGTCGGTTGTTGCGAACTCGTGGGTGATCCCGAGGTCGGCGATGCTGCGCCGCACATTCTCCTTTGCCCCCTCGGAGATGAACCCGTTGTCGAGGGTGAGGGCGTGCACCTTCCAGCCCCGCTCGACGAGTTGGTACAGGGCGTATGTTGAGTCCTTGCCACCCGACAGCAGGTGGAGGCAGTCGTAGTCTCCGGTCCGGCGTGCCCGGGCCGCCTCCAGACGCTCGTCGAGGTCGGTTGGTGTGCGGAACCATTCACGGGTCTGCGGCTCGATCTCATCGAACTGGCGACAGACGGAGCAGACACCGAGTGCGTCGATCTCCACACCGGGGACGTCGACGCCGAGACCGCACCGTACGCAGCGCCGAACATCGCTGCGATCGACGGCGTCGATCGGCTGCCAAAGGCGCACGAGGGCGGTGTCGATCGCTGGATGGGCGACCAAGGCTGCTTCGACCTCAGCCGGTTCGAGCCGAATGCCGTTGACCTTCAGTTGATCGTCAGCCCGTCCGCCGAAAACGAGCACACCGAGCCGTTCCACCCGAACGCGGTCGCCGGTCCGGTACCAGACGGTGGAGCCGAGGTCGGCGTGGTGGTTGCCGAGCACCGCCCGATCGGGGGTCCCGACCGGCGGTGGCCCAAACCGTTCCTCGGTCAACTCCGGTCGGTTGAGGTACCCCGACGCCATTCCTGGCCGGTGCACGAAGAGTTCGCCCCAGACGCCGGGAGGCGCGACCTCGCCCAGCGCGTCGAGCACCACAAGTTGGCTGCCTGGTGCGGCATGACCGATTGGAACGTCAACATTGAGGTCCCGCTCTGGGTCGTACTTGTGGATCATGCAGCCGACCACCGCCTCGGTGGGGCCGTACTCGTTGAAGATCCTGACCGGTCCGGCGCATTGGGTCCGCACCCGCTCCGCTACTGGGCGTCGGAACGCCTCCCCGCCGACCACGAAGGTGTCGAGCGAGAGTGGACCGTCCGCTACCCGGGTGAGAATCTCGAGCTGTGAGGGGGTGCCCTTCAGGAACGTGATGCGATCATCACGGCTGATCTGGCCGAGCGCCTCGACTGGATCGGCATCGAATACCACCGTACGCCCACCGGTCATCATGGCGAGGAAAACACTCGTGATGGACAGGTCGAACACGAGTGCCGAGTGCAGTGCGACCCATGGTGGGTTATCGGGATCGCAGTACGACTCGATCGCGAAGTCGAGGTAGTCGGCGAGGCCCCGATGCGAGATCGGTACGCCTTTCGGGAGCCCAGTCGAACCCGAGGTGTACAGGATGTACGCACCGTCGTCGAGCCCCACCGTCGGAAGTTCGATTGGCACAGCGCTGTCGGCACTGTTGCCTTCCTCAGACGGGAGGTGGTCGAGGATGGTGAAAAGACCGGCATCGGCTGCGATCGTCTCGTGTCGACTGACGGGGTCGTCGGGGTCGAGGAACACGAACCGGCCCCCGGCGCGTAACACCCCGTGGACCGCAATCAGGACCTCGATGCTTCGCCCCATGCGTATGCCGACCGGGTCACCGAGGCGGAGCCCATCGGCGACCAGTTGTCGGGCGAGTGTGTCGGCCCGACGGTCGAACTCGTCGCTGGTGATCGTGACGGCGCCCTGCTCGACCACGACCTCGTTGGGGGCGGCGCGCAGACGCTCACGGATCAGTTCGTGAACCGGACGAGCGAGCGACCGTGCCGAAGGTTGTGGGTTGAGTGCCGCCAACTCTTGCCGCTCATTGGCGTCGACGACGGCGATCCGTCCGGCCTTCTCGTCGGGCCCATCGAGAATACCCTTCACGATCGCCGCAAAGTGCTGTGGCAGGGCTCGGTGGGAACCATCGGTGGAGAGTCCCTGGTTGAGGTCCAGTTCCCATCGCAGGACATGGTCACCCTCGACCGATGGATCGAACTCGTCGAATATCTGCACGCGGATCGCGTGGTTGGGTTCGACATGGCCCGACCGCATCCAGTTACGCACGGCCGGATATCCAGCGAACGTGTCCCACCGGGCAGTCGTGACGTTCAACACGACTTCGAATGGCGTGTCGGGGCTCTCTCCCGGGCGTGCTCTCCGCAACACCTGCATCACCGACCGGACCGTACGGGCGAACATCTCCCGATGGGTCTCCTCGTCGTCGAACGTGATGACCATCGGGTAGAGCTCCATCATCGGCCCGATCGCTGTGCTTCCCCAGCGACCTGATCGGTGGTGCACCGGTACGCCGACCACCAGGCTCGACCGTCCGTCAAACCTCCGCACCGCGATCGCCGTCGCCATCGCAGAGAGGGCCAAGAGGCTGAGTTCTGGGGAGAGGGCCCGGAACTCACCCCGGAGCGCCCCATCGAGCGATTTCTGCCAGCCGTCCTGGGGCAGCGGACAACGATCGACCAGCGTGGTTCGCTCGCCTCGAGGTCCATAGAGCGTGAGTGGCGCCATCGGTCCCGCCACTCGCGCGTCCTCGGCCCATTCAGCCGCTCGTTCACTGACCCCGTCACTCGTGGCTTCAATCGATCCGAGGAATGGACCGGACACAACTGCATTGAGGTCAGCTTCGGTCGGGGGTCCGTCGTGGAGGTAGACGGTGGAGACCGCTTCGGCCAGCCGCGCCGCTCCCCACGCATCGATGGCGATGTGATGGACATCAATCCACCAGGTCCAGTCGTCCTCGGTATGACGCAGCAAGACCGAGTCGTAGACGCAGTTGGTCGCATCGATCGGTTGACCAATGCGGTCGGCCGACCACCGTTCGAGGTCCGCAGCTGGCAGATCAAGCACGAGGGTTGATGCCGGGGGAGTGGCAAGGACGCCAATGCGTGATCCATCGGGGTTGACGACCGACCGCAAAACGTCGACCCGACGCACGACCGTGTCGAACGCCTCGACGAACCGGCTGGGGTTGAGCGGACCACGGATACGCACCCGTTCGCCCATGTTGGCCACAGGGAGGTTGTGGTGGCGACGCTGACTCGCCCAGATCAGACGCTGCGTTCGGGTCGGCTCGTACTCCGCCTCGCGGCGAGGGCTGAGCGAAACGGGGGTCAACTCGGATCCGTTCATCGTCGCCACACGTGGGCCACGGTTAAGGCCTGTTCCGATACCACCATGTGGCGTTCGTCTGGGAGGGGATGCAACCCAGCAGGCAACCGGTTCTGCTCGTGGGCGACGAGACGAGCACCGGGCCGAAGCGTCGTGAGTAGGTCTGGGAGGAGTCGGGCGACTACGTCGGTTGGAAGGAAGACAAACACGATGTCGGCGTCATCCAAGCCGACACCACGTGCATCGCCGGTGATCACGGTGACACGGTTGCCGATCCCGGCGTCAGTCACCCGTTGCCGGGCTCGCTCGGCGAGCACCGGGTCGCGCTCGAACCCGACTGCAACACAACCGCGTCGCGCTGCAGCCTCGAGGAGTCGGCCATCGCCGCAGCCGATGTCGACAACCGTGTCGCCCGAAGTGGCATCGACCAGGTCGAGCAGTGGGTTGAGGAGCGACACTGGCGTTGAGAGAAACGGGCCGAGGCTTGCGTTTTGGCGGTGTCGGAGCCCCACCCGTTCTGCCACGAGACGGAGAACACGAACCACCGGATAACTCCGCCACAGCAGCGTGGGCAACTCGATGGTTGCCCAGTCGGCTTCGGTCGGACGCAGCACTCGAGCGATCCCCGAGCTGGGTGCCGCTTGACGCTGCCACTGCAGACGCACCACCGACGTGGCATCACCGGACCGGACAACCGTCCGTTGCCCGGCGTGGTGCTCGAAGGATCGGCGCGCTCCGCCCGTCCAGGTCGCCCAGGGTTCGAAGCCGGCCTCGACCAACACCCGCTCAGCCTGCATCGCTGTCGAAGCGTCGGCCACCTCGAGCGTCAGGGTGTGGCGTTGCTGCAGGTCCGTTGCCGGTGCCGAGTCCACCGGCACCCCGGCCCGCTCGAGGTGGGCCAAAACTTCGGCTCGGGTTTCGGTGATCTTTGCGGTGATTGCCTCGCAGGCGAGGAGGATCGCACGAGCCATAACCGCCGGATTACCGCCGACATCGACGAGATCGAGCGCAGCAACGGCGACGTCGCCGGTGTGGACCCGTTCGATCAGCACCTCTGTCGACACCACCCCAATCTACCCCTGGGCGGTCAGAGTCAGGACGGCGTCGATTCCGACAGCGTCTATTACGCCACCGATGATCGCGGGCCAGATGATCTCGCGAACTTCAGGGGTGGACGCGAAGTGCACTGGATCTCGGCGGAGGGCAGCTGTCTCGCTGCAATCGCCTGCCGGGCAGGCCCACTCACCAAAGTCATAGGTCGCCACATTGAGGGTGAGGATGGCGTCGTTCATGCAGGTTGGTCGGTCCCGGTAGCCTGCCCCCGGGAGTGTGGCGACGACGGTCGTTGCCTCCTGACTCATCCGATCCACGAGCCGCTCGAAGGCCGCCCGGTACCGTTCGTCGAATTCAATGTCGCACGCGGCGACGATTTGACCGTCGGGTAACCGTCGGCCGGCGATGCCACCCGCCCACCCGAACAACAAGAAGATCACGTCGGGATCGACCTCCTCAATATCGGTTGCGAACCGATCGTCGAAATCACACGCGGGAGGATCTCCAACCAGCCGACCGTCGTCGAAGAGCCAGTCGCCCTCAAAGGTGACCGGGCAGGCGATGACGCTGCGATTCGTGACCTCGACTTCCACTGGACCGATCGCGAGCGGTACGGCGGTTGGCTCACCCATCGACTCAGCGATCGAGTCACCGAGAATGAGGAGGCGGAGCGGCCGTGTCGGCACAACGCTGCTGGTGGTCGGCGAGTCCTCGGCACCTGCGATATCGCCGGCCGTCGTTGTCGGGGGCGGTACCGAGCTGGTCGTCAGCGAGGGCGGCGAGCTCACAACGTCGTTGTTGATTTTGCCGAGCGGCGACAAGGTGACGTTGGCAGCCAGTCCAACCGCCACGGTGACGCCGACGTAGGCGATTGCGCGGCGTGGGGCGGCTCGGGTCGGCAGTGGCGCCCGGCGTTCGATCAAGATCCACGAAGTTGCGGTCAACGCAGCAGTGATGGCGACCCAAAGGAGGAAAAGAAGTGCCCCGGAGAGTCCGGTCCGCTCCTCGTCGAGGAGGACGATCACCGGCCAGTGCCAGAGGTACACGCCGTAGGAAACCTTCCCGATCATGACCATTGGCCGCATTGAAAGCAGCCTCGCTGTGGCTCCACTTCCGAGTGCTCCGACGATGACCGCCAGCGATGCGAGTGCTGCGAGGCTGAATCCCCATTGGTAGAGCCAGCGTTCACGGCCGTCTGTCGATGCCACCAGGAGCACCAACACAGCGGTGCCGGCTACTGCGAGCGCTTCCGTCGCTCGCCCCGACGCCCGAGCACCAGTTTGCGTCCCGCGTCCGAGACCACAGGCTGCAACGCAGCCCAGGGCAAGCCCAACCGCCCTCGTGTCGGTCCCGAAGTAGAGCCGGTTGAGTGCCGTACCGCCCGATGCGCCCCACCAACTCCAGGCCACCGATCCGATGGCGATGATGGCCGCGACCGTGGCCAACGGAGCTCGAAGGGGGACACCGGCTCGACGCGCTCCTGTGGCCACCGCTGCAATCACGAGGGGCCAGATTGCGTAAAACTGCTCCTCGATTGCGAGAGACCAGGTGTGCTCGAGGAGCGATGGTTGGTCGTAGGCCGCAAAGTACTCGTATCCCTCGCGGAGCCGGTCCCAGTTGGCGATGTAGAGGAGCGTCGCTGCGACCTCCCGCCCGGCCTCTTCGGCGGTGAGCGCTGACCAGACTGCGACGGCTGCGCAGAGGGCGAACAGGGCGGGGAGCAGTCGTCTCGCCCGGCGCGCCCAGAACCCCCCCAACCCAAGGCGACCGGTGTCCTCGATCTCCCCGATAGCGAGCGCAGTAATCAGGAAGCCCGAGATCACGAAGAAGACGTCTACGCCGAGGAATCCGCCATCGAGGAGCTCGGCGTGATGGAGGAACACAGCGCCGACGGCGAGTGCCCGAAGTCCGTCGAGTGCCGGAACATAGCCGAGGCGCCCTGAGCGGGAGGTGAGGATCGCCGACGGTACGGAACCCTGAGATGTCATGTCGTCAGCGAAGGAGGGCCATGAGTTTTCGGTGGAACACCTCGACTGCTGGGCGAAGGAAGCCTGGGTTGAGATGATCGATGGGTCGGGCGGCAAAACGGAACGGGATGCTCACGTTCGGTTCGAGTGCCTCGACCTCGTGTGACCAGTACGGCGGGATGAAGAGCGTCTCTCCCTCACCCAAGCGGGCCTCGAATCGAACCGCGCGGTCCAGACGTTGGAACTGCGACCGGTCGGCCTCTCGAGACCGTGCTGGGAGTCGTGTCCACCTGCTCGTGGGGCGAAACGGTGAAGAGAAATAGATGTTGCCTCGGTCCTCGGGACCGAACATGACGACCTGTTTCGAGCCGACGGGCTGGAACAGCAGGCCAGTCCATGCGTCGTGATGTAACGGGGTGGTCACTCCCTTCGACCCGATCCAGATCCCACTTGCATGCACGTCGGCCGCTCGGCCGGCCAAGTGCTCGAGCTGAACCGCCATCTCTTCGATGATCGCACCGATGCCACCTCCGAGACCGTCCCGGGCGAACAGCTTGTACGTGCTCCGCTCATCGGTATCGATCCAGAGGTCGTCCAAGAACTCGGTGATGGTGAGGTGATCGGTCCTGATCCGCTTGGCCCCGTAGTCGCCAACGTAGAGAAAGAAGGGCCGCTCGGCGTCATGTCGGTTTACCGGGAACGGATGACCGTCGCCGATGGACCGCAGACCGTGGAGGTCGGGTCGCACTGTGAGCTCGAGGCGTTCGTAGAGATCGGTGAGGATCACCGGCACACCGCGACCAAGAACACTTGGAAGATCGGTGTTGTTGAGCGACACTCGCTCGATCTCGCGCGTGCCACCCGCGCGACCCATGGTTCGAACGCGCGAAACACCGCGGTCGATCAACCAGATCGGGGTGAGAATGACGATCAGACCGCCAAAGGCCACCAGGTGAACGAGTGAACGGGCCCCGGGAATCTTTGCCATGGCCCCAGTATCGCCGCTTCTTCAACCGAGTGACGTAACGGCGCGGAGAACCCGTACCGGCCATTTTGATTTGGGCCAGCGAGCGACGCATCCGGACCGGTATCTCGCTGGCCGGTCACGACTGGCCGGCTGCCTTCTTTGAGCATCGCCTTGGCCTTGCGTTCATGACCGACCGGGGCTCGTGTCGCATCGATCGGGTCAGCGCATCAGGATGCCGTCGTGTCTGTCCGAGTGAGGAGCGGAAGTTCGCATGTCCGGGTTAGCGGCTCGTTGGCCTTCGTGGTGGTGAACGCCCGGATCCAGTGCGGGCACAGGAGTAGCCGTCGATCCTCGTGACCATCGTGCACGCCCGAACCTGGCAGGTCGCGTCGGCCGGTAGCCTGCCGCATGAGCCGGTTCCACGATTTCAAAATGATGTCCCTTGAAGGCGAGCAGATCTCGTTCTCGGATTTTGCTGGGTCTGCCTGCCTCGTCGTCAACGTCGCTTCCGCTTGAGGCATGACGCCTCAGTACGCAGGTCTGCGTGCGCTTCATCGTGACGACAACGGGGTCCAAGTCTTGGCGTTCCCATGCAACCAGTTTGGTGGCCAGGAACCAGGAACGGCCGAGGAGATCCGAGCCTTCGTGAATGAGAACTACGAGGTCGATTTCCCGATGTTCGCGAAGATCGACGTCAACGGCGACAAGGCTGCTGATCTCTATGAGTGGCTCAAGGCTCAGCAGCCCGGCGACGGTCCGTCCGCCGATGTCACCTGGAACTTCGAGAAGTTTCTGGTCGACGCCAACGGCGAGGTAGTCGAGCGATTCGGCCCGATGGCCTCTCCCGAAGAGATCGGCGAGCGGCTCAGCAACCTCTTGGGCTGATACCGAGCTGCTTGGTTGCGGGAGCGCTTTGACGGGCTGTCGGTGAGATTGAATGCTTCTCGCATGACGAGTAGCGGTTTCTTTCTTCGCAGCGGTGAGACCTGGCGCTCACCGTGGGACGACTACCGGTCGCTTCGCGACGACTCGCCCGTCCACTTTGTCCCCGCCGCCGGCGACAACAGCGACTTCTGGGTGTTGTCACGCTTCGCCGACGTGTTCGCTGCGGTACGCGACACGACCAGGTTCTCTTCGGCAGAGGGACTCACGCCGAACGCTGACGCGATGTCGATGTTTGAAGCGGGCCAGCAGCCGATTGTGATGATGGACCCACCCGACCACACTGCGATGCGTCGGCTGGTCGCCCGACAGATGACACCACGGCGAGTCGGCCGTATCGAGCAGGCCGTGCGCGAGTTTGTCGATGACCGCCTCGACCACGTCGCCGATGCGGGCGGCCAGTCGATCGACATCGTCGACGCCTTGTTCAAGCCGTTGCCGTCCTTCGTGGTAGCGCATTATCTGGGCGTCCCACCGCGCGATCGCGGACGGTTCGACGCCTGGACCAATGCCATCGTCTCAGCGAACGCTGCTGGCGCGATCGAAACGGCGATGGATGCGGCGCTCGAACTTTTCGCCTACGCGACGGAGCTCATGGAAGCGAAGAAGGTCGAGCCGGGAGAGGATCTCGTGACTGACCTGGTCGAGGTGGGTGACGACGTCGTGTCCCCAGGGTGGGTCGTCGGCTTCGTTTTCACGATGGTGACCGGTGGGAACGACACGATGACCGGCATGCTCGGTGGGTCGGCCGAACTGTTGACCGATCATCGCGACGAGCGGCAGCGGCTACTCAACGATCGATCACTGATCAAGAATGCAGTCGAGGAGTTCCTGCGGCTCACCTCGCCGGTCCAGAACCTGGCCCGCACCACAACCACCGACGTTGAGCTCCATGGCCAGCAGATCAAGGCGGGCGAAAAGGTTCTGCTGTTGTACGGTTCGGCGAACCGAGACGAGCGGGAATTCGGTGCCAGTTCGGGGGATCTCGACGTCGGCCGCGACATCGACAAGACAGTGAGCCTCGGCTACGGAGCCCACCACTGCCTCGGCGCGTCAGCAGCCCGGCTACAGGGCTGCGTTGCACTCAGTCGGTTGCTTGAGCGTTTCCCTGCCTTCGAGGTTGACTCGGCGGGCGGCCGTTTCGCGCCAGGTGGGTTCGTACGTCGTTACGAATCGCTTCCATTCACGGTGTAGGCCAGCATGGGGGACATGAGTGAGCCCTTGCCAGTTACGCCAGAACTCCTCGTCGAGATCGAACTCATCAAGCGCTGCAAGTTTGCGTACCTGCGGTTGGTGGATCAACACCGGTTCGACGATCTCGCCTCGGTCATGACCGATGACTGCACAGCTGCGTATTCCGACGGTACGTACAGCTTCGAAGACCTCGCCGGGATCATCGCCTTTCTCCACGAGAACATGGGACGACCTGAGTTCTTGTCGAGCCACGCCTGCCACCATCCCGAGATTGACGTGTTCGCCGATGGCACCGCCACTGGCGTTTGGAAACTCGAAGATCAGGTGATCATCACCGACTTCGGCGTCAACCTGCGCGGCGCAGCGTTCTACGAGGATCGGTACGTCAAGACGGGCGACGGCTGGAAGCTCAGTCACACCGGCTACACCCGCACCTATGAGGAGATACACCCAAGGACTGGGATCGAGGGCCTCAACCTTTCGACTAACGGGTTCAGGTGAGACCGAGGATCAGCCAGAGGGTGACCATCCCCGCCAACAGGCTGGCCGGTACGTTGCGCCATCGCACGATGATGACGGCCGCCACGCACACAGCGATGATCCGGGGCCAGTCGTCGCCAAAACTCGCAAACCGGTCGCCACCGAGCATCGCTGGCAAAGCGATCGCGGCGAACGAGGCTGGAGCGACGTAGCGGAGCGAGCGTTCAACGATCGGTGGAAACCCGACCCGGTCGCCTGCGACGATGAACGATGCCCGGGTGAGGTACGTGATGGCGCCGGCGGCGAAGACGGTTGCCCACGTGCTCATGTCGCACCCTCCGAGCGGGTTTCGGCGATTGCACCGGCACTCACCCCGGCGAGGATCGCAATGATCACACCGGAACCCTGCGGAAAGTCGGCGGTCAGCAAGGCGACGCCACCACCGACCGCTGCAGCGGTGATACCGGGCCGGTTTGTGATGCTCAGCAGCATCAGGCCCGTGAACAAAAGGGGAACGGCGAAGGCGAGGTGCCAGTCCGGATTGATCACGTCGCCCAGCAAGATGCCGGCGGTGACGGATGCGACCCACATTGTCCAGAGCGTCATCGCCGAGCCGAAGTAGTTCCAGAGACGCTCGCGGGCTGCCATGTCGTCGGGTTGTGAGGCTGCGAGCGCGAAAACCTGGTCGATCAGGAAATAGGGCCCCACGTAGCGAAACCAGCGAGGGAAGCCCACGAACCTCGTCCGTAGCGCTGCGGAGTACATGGCGTGCCGAGAGTTGATGAACGCGACGGTGAGGAGAACAATGGCTGCGTTGGTCCGCTCGGCCATCAGCTCGAGCAGGGCCAGGTTTGCCGCCCCGGCCAGGATCACCCACGAACCAACCCAGCCCACGAGGGAACCAATGCCTGATTCGGCAATGACGACGCCGATCACCATCCCGAACGGGATACCGGGAAATCCGAGGGCAATGATGTCGGTGGCCCCGGTTCGGAACGCCCGCTGATCGAAGGAGAACCCGTTCACCTGTCGGAGGCTACGGCGTCTTTCGTGGGGTACGCCCGGCACGGTTGACGCTGCGGCGGACGACACGTCCCAGCTCGCAAAGCTGGCCGCTGCTGCGGTACCGATGGCTCATCTGGAGCAAGATTGCACGGTGTCTTTTCCCGACTGGTCGATCAACGCCGTCAATCTCGAAGAACACTCGGACAACCCGGTGCACACGGTCGAGGGTGGGGTGGCAGCGGGCTTCACGGGTGCCGTCGTCGCCGGAACGACGATCTTCGCCTACGTCACCCGGCCGGTTGTCGAGGCGTGGGGGGCTGACTGGGTGACTGGTGGTGGTCACGAGGTCTGGTTCCGTGCCCCGGTCCTGGCCGATGCGTTGGTGGTTGTGGGTGGGGACGAAACCGAAGTCACCGCGTCGGTCGATGGTCGCGTCACTGCGGTTCTCGTCCCTGAGCGAGTGGCGGGAGCACCCGGTGATCCCGACGGGGACCGTTTGGAGCCCCTCGTTGAGGTGATGCGCGAGCAATGGGTTGGCTACGCAGGGCGCTGTGGCGAAGATCTCGGGCTCTACGCGCAAGAGAACCTGGTGCATCCGGTTGTGTGGCCGTCGTTGGGCAACCTTGTTTTTGCGCAACAACTTGTCGACGGTCCGTGGGTGCATACCCGAAGCCGGGTTCGGCACCTGAGCGCGGTCAGGCCAGGTGACACCGTGGTGATCGAGGCATGGGAGACCCGCCGGTTCGCAACGCGAGCCGGCGAACGTGCGGTCGTGGATATGCGCATGACCGTGGGCGATGAACTTGTCGTCACCGTCGAGCACGAAGCGATCATTCGGCTCTCGTGACGGAACGCACGGAGACCTGTCTCGTTCGCGCTATGCCGGTCGGCAGAATTCGTCGTAACGCTCGCTCGTCATCGGGTGTTCGTCGAGCGTGTCAGGGTCGAGGATCGACCGTTCGACGTTGTTGATGTCACCCAGGTACACGTGGATCGCTCTTGCGGGGGCATGATCTGGCGCGCTGATGGCGTGGATTGCCTGCTCACCGAGCACCATCACCTCGCCGGCCTCGAGCAGGCGCCCAGTTGTGGCCGTGATGCCGTCTGCTGTCCGCGCCCAGAACCGCTGCTGCTCGCAGCCTTCGAACACGCCGATCATCGCGATCATGTTGTGGTCGTGGGGTGGCTGGACCACTCCAGGCAGGGTGTCGAGCACCATCACAGTCAACTCGGGGGACCGGTGGCAGATGTGCTCACCACCCAGTCGGAAGCCTCGGGGACTCGTGGCGACCTCGTCTTCGCGGAATCGGGGAATCGTTGCTGCGAGGGTTGCCGGATCTTCGAACAGCGCGTGCATCACCGTGGTGATGTCTTCGCGGGCCCGGTCGCTGGCGACTGCCTGTTTGCACCGCTTCACAAACTGCTCCAAGACCGGCGTGTTCTCCATGCGCCTGGAGCCTAGACCGAGCAGTTCATGGCTTTTTGAGCGATCGCATGAGGCCGGTGGCCGGGGTGATGTTGCCTTCGACCAGGCCGTCCCATGCGCCAGCGAGCGCGTCCGGACCGTTACCGATCCGAACGTCGAGCCATTGGTCGGTGAACTCCACATAGGCCGCGAATGCCTTGGCCACTCGACGCATCGGTTCACCCGAGCCCCAGTCGGAATTGCGCTTCTCGAGTTGGCCCGGCGCGAAGAAGAACGTCGGGGTGGGGCCAGCCATCGCGGGGCGGGCACCGAATGCTTCCCAATGGCTGCCGCCGACCGCCATCGAATAGGCCAACTCGCCTCTGAAGTGGTTGTGCAGCGCCGCCAGCAGCTGGCCATCGCCGGCCATGTCGACCACGACAGCGCGACGAGCGGTGTTGATCGTCGTGATCTCGTCGTAGGTGATGACCTCGGAGTAACAACCGAGTGCTTCGACGAAGGCACGGTTTCGCTCCGACGTCAGGCCTACGCTCAAACCACCGCGCTGTTGCACCGTCCATGCCAAGGCGATGCTGGTCTTCGACGAGGCGCTTGTGATGATGGTGGTTTCGGCGCCGAAGTTGTCGTTGTCGAAGAGGAGGTCTTCGGCCAGCCAGCTGGTCATGAACAAGCCTCGCAGGAGCGCAACGTGGGCTTCCCGGGCAGGGTCGTATGCCGGGTCCTTGGCGACGTTGGCGAACTGTCGATACACCGGCGCGTGACCAGCACGATGAGCGCCGATGTCGAGCAGGCCGGCTTCGGTTGCCTCTGCGGCGAGCACGTGCTCATCGGCCATCGGAAAGAAACCGAAGCAGCGCATGCCCGCTTCGATTTCAGGGTTGGCCGACTCGACGACCTCGCCGTAACCCATCGCTGGCACGTGGCCCCACGGCAGGTCGACAGGAAAGAATCCCCAGTAGTCCAGCATGTCGCCGGCGACGGCGTAGGTGACGTTGTTCGAGGTCAACGCGAACTGTTCGATCGAGAAGCGCACCTCGCCCGCCGTGAGGCCATATCGGTCATGGTCAGCGAATCGGGTGTCTCGGATGGACGATCGGTTGACCTGGAGGGAAGTTGCCATGTGGCAGACGGTAGTAAATGCCCGCTCTGATGGCAGAAGGTGGTCAGGAGGGCCTGAGCCAGACCGCTGGCGCGAAACAAGGTGCCGGTGAGACCGGGCTGCGAAGCAAGCAGTATCTCCCCTGCCGGCATGGGTATGGGAGCGCTCCCCATGTTCGCCAATTCGCATCGGCGGGTAGCCCAAAGCGCGTCGTGTGACGCATGACGTCGTGGTTCGACATGTCTTTGGCCATGCCGTGTGCGACATCGACGCGGAACCCGTCGGTGCCGCGGTCGAGCCAGAATCGCAGGGTTGACGTGCACTCGGATTGGATATCGGGAAGGGTCCAGTCGAGGTCGATGATGACCCGAATCCCGAGTTGGTGGGCGTCGCCGATCATGTTCTCGGCTTGTTCGAATGTGCCGAACGCGGGATCGATGTTGCGCTCGTCGGCGAGATACGACCGTTTTGAGCGCAGACCTTCGACGTCACCGATTCCGTCACCGTTTCCATCGGCGAATGAGCGGACGTGCACCTGGGAGATGGCGCTGGTGCGTCACCAGTCGTGTGTGGTTATGTCGTGGTTTGGGTCAGCGGCGGCGGGGGCCACCGTTGGTGCCGGGCCACCGGCTGCCGCCAATCACATCGGCGTGCATCCCGAACGTATCGGGGTTCAGCGGACCTGCGTTGGAGATGTCTCGTGCCTTCATCTGATGGGTGACGAGCGTCGCCTCGACCCCTCCGTCGACGGGCAGATAGCGGGCGACTGGGTCCCATGGTGAGTCGAGCAGCTTGAGTTCGCCCTCGAGGTTCTCGACGTGAACGGGTTGCATCGTGGTCGCCACGTCGACAACAACCGGTGCGAAGTCGTAGCCATCACCGCCGCCGATCTGACGGCTGTACTTCGTCCACCACTCATGCTCGGTGTACTCGGTCCCGGGAGTTCCCTCGCCGATGACCGTGCCGTGATACTCGACGAATGTGTAGCCCTGATGGGTCGCCCGAGCGCCAACCGTGTCACCGAGGCGGTAGTAGTCGATCTCGCACAGGAACTTTGGTTGGCCGTTGCGTTCGCCGGAAATGAAGACCGCTGCTTCCTGATCGATACCCATGCCCAGGTTGTACTGACCCTCGACGCCTCGCCAGCTGGCGGGGACTTTGATCGATACGCCGTACTCGGGCTCGCCCTGGATCGGGACGCAGTAGATCCCGATCTGGACGGTGTTGTCGCCGGTTGGTTCGATGCCGTCCGGGAGCAGCGGGGCGATGTTTCCCTCACTGGTCTGGTAGGTAATCACGAGCTTGGGCCATCCGGCGATTTCGCCGCGTCGAGCGTGTGGTGCTTCAGCCATACAACCAGCGTCGCATGCGCTGGCCGTCGAAGGCGAACCTCACGCCGGTATGTGGGCCGCTACCACCGCCTCGAGTGTCGTGACGAAGACCGAGGTGTGGTCGGTTGGCTCCGATAAGGCGGCGATAGTCGCAGGGTCGAGGCCTGCCTTGGTCATCGACCAAAGGGCAGGTGCTCGAAGGTGCGTCGGAATGGCGGACTCGTCGCGGAGTGCCCCGACGAGGAACCCGCCGACGGTCGACAGGATCGAGCGAAGTGCGAGAGCGGCGTCCTCGCCGGTGAGGCCTGCCGCTTCGATCTCGTGCGCGAGCGCGACTTCGAGCGGATGTTCGAGCAGCGCCGTTGTGCCGGTCTGGTGGGCGAGGGAGGTAACTGCACGGTTGGCGAACGCGCTGTCCCACACGTTGTGGGCTGCGGAGGTGACCCGTTGTCGTGCAGTCGATCCTGAGATCTCACGCTCGGCCATCTGTGTCGAGCGGGTGCGGATGAGCTCGGCGATCAGTTCGTCGCGGGAACCGACGTGCCAGTACACGGTGTTGGTGGTGACGTTGAGTTCGGCGGCGAGACGGCGCATCGTGAGCGCGGCAGGCCCCTCGCTCTCTACGAGGTGGAGCGCGACCGCGACCATGTCGGCTCGGTCGAGGCCAGCGCGCCGGCCGGTGTTGACGGCGTGCGTTGCGTTCTGTGACACTGTGCAAGTAATACTAGAACGCCGTGCAAGTGACAGCAACGGTGCAAAAAGGGAGTGACATGCCGAACCCGCTCGAAGGCGTCGACCAGTCCAACGCCCCATACATCATCGTCAGTTCCGACACGCATGCCGGCCTGTATGTCGACGACTATCGCGAGTACCTCGAGTCGTCCGTCCACCCGCAGTTCGACGAGTGGCTCAAATCTCGTCACGAGCATCGCGTGATGGTCGAGGAGATGAACGGCGCGTACGTCGAGCAGTGGGAAAGCGAGAACGAGCACGGTCTGAAAGGTGCATACGACCCCGACATCCGTGACGAAGCACTCGATGCCGACGGCATCGCCGGTGAAGTGATCTTTGCCGATGGTGACGCCGTCACCGGGATGGAAGCACCCCCGTTCGGCGCTGGCCTCCATGCCGGCGCGATCACCGACCCGAAGCTGGCATGGGCAGGCGCTCGGGCCCACAACCGTTGGCTCGAGGAGTTCTGTGCCACCAATCCGCCTCGGCGGGCCGGTGTGGCACTCGTTCCCGTCACCCATGGGGTCGAGGAGTCGGTAAACGAGATCCATGCACTCGCCGACAAACCAGGCATCAAGGGGATCATGATCCCCACGATGTGGCACGACGCGCCGTCGTACGGTCATGAGATGTACGACCCTGTCTGGCAGGCGTGCCACGAGACGGGCCTGGTCGTACACACCCACTCCGGCGAAGCCGATGCGGCGGCCTACAACGAGAACATGGCGCAGTACATGCTCGAGGTCGCGTTCTGGACCCATCGCCCACTGTGGCAGTTCCTGCTGTCAGGCAAGTTCGACAAGTTCCCGAACCTCAAGTACGCACCGGTTGAGTGCGGATCGTGGTGGCTCGGCGATCTGCTGTGGAAGACCGACGTGATGTTCGGCGGCACCAACTGGAAGGTCAAGAAGATGAGTAGCCGCACACACGGCCTCATCGAGCGCTTGCCCTCGGAGTATGTCGGCGAGAACGTCTTCATCGGGGCCTCGACCATGAGCAAGGTCGAGTTGCGCCGGCGTTATGTCAACGGCGTCGACGCCCTCATGTGGGGGACCGACTACCCGCATCCCGAAGGCTCATGGCCGAACACCAAGACTCGTCTCGAGACCGACTTCCAGCAGATCCCGATCGAGGAGGCACGGCTGCTCCTCGGTCTCAACGCCGTGAAGTGCTACGACCTCGACGAAGATGCCTTGCGGGTCATCGCCGACAAGATCGGACCAACCCCTGAGCAGCTCAACCAGGACGCGGCACTACGGACTGACCCGAACGCGATCCGTGAGGCTCGGTGGTGGTTCGAGGACTACGGCGTCCCCTGGCCCGAGTAGGTGTTGCCGTAGCGGCTGCCCTCGGGCCGGTTCGCTCCGATACGCGACACACCGCCCCCGCCGAGGTGGCAGGGACGGTGCGTCACATCATCGTGAAGAGCAGCCCGAACCTCAGTCGAGGTCGAAGCGGTCCGCGTCCATGACCTTGCCCCACGCCTTGGCGAAGTCGGCGACGAACTTGTCACCGACATCGTCGGCGGCGTAGACGTCGGCGATCGCACGCAGGATCGAGTTTGACCCGAAGACGAGGTCGTTGCGGGTGCCGGTCCAGCGGGCTGCGCCGGTGGCGCGGTCGGTGCCATCAAAAACGCCCTCGGCGGTCTCGGAAGCGGTCCACGCGGTGCCGATGTCCATCAGGTTGACGAAGAAGTCGTTGCTGAGGACCCCGACCCGGTCGGTGAGCACGCCGTGGCCGTCGGTGCTGACGCCGAGGACTCGGAGGCCGGCCACGAGAACCGCCATCTCCGGGGCCGAGAGCCCAAGCAGCTGAGCCTTGTCGATTAGCAGGTGCTCGGCGACGTGGGCATTGCCCTTCCCGAGGTAGTTGCGGAAACCGTCCCAGCGAGGCTCGAGCCAGGCGAAGCTCTCTTCGTCGGTCTGGTCCTGCGTGGCATCGCCGCGGCCGGTCGAGACGTCGACGCTGACCGAGACTCCGCCGGCGGTGGCGGCAGCCTCCACTGCGGCGGTGCCGCCGAGGACGATCAGGTCGGCCATCGAGACGTCGAAGCCGAGGCTCGACTGCACACCCTCGAGGGCGGTCAGGACTCGACCCAGGTCGGCCGGGTTGTTCGCTTCCCAGTCACGCTGGGGGGACAGACGGATACGGCCGCCGTTGGCTCCGCCGCGCATGTCGGAGTTGCGGTAGGTCGAGGCCGAAGCCCAGGCGGTGCTCACCAGATCGGTGACGCTCAGGCCTGCGTCCATAATTGCGGCCTTGGCGGTGGAGATCTGGTCACCGGTGAGCTCGGTCCCTGCTGGGATCGGGTCCTGCCAGAGGAGTTCCTCGGCCGGCACCTCCGGGCCGAGGTAGCGCACCTTCGGGCCCATGTCGCGGTGGGTCAGCTTGAACCACGCCCGAGCGAACGCGTCGTCGAGGAGGGACTGATCGTCGCGGAAGCGCTGGCTGATTCCGTTGTAGATCGGATCCATCTTCATGGACATGTCGGCGGTGGTCATCACCGGCGTGTGGGCAACGCCCTCGCGACCACCGGCGTCCGGGACGGTGCCGGCCAGGGCTGGTGCATGCCACTGCTTGTGGCCGGCAGGGCTCTCGGTGAGCTCCCACTCGTTGTCCATGAGCGTCTCGAGATAGTTGTTGTCCCACATCGTGGGCGTCGAGTTCCACGCTCCTTCGAAGCCCGAGGTGGTGGCGTGAACGCCCACACCGGATTCGAAGCCGTTTTTCCACCCGAGCAACTGCTGCTCCATCGGGGCGCCCTCGGGCTCGGCGGCGACGTCGTCCTCGGGCCCCGCACCGTGCATCTTGCCGAAGGCGTGGCCGCCGGCGACGAGCGCCACAGTCTCTTCGTCGTTCATCGCCATACGGCGGAAGGTCTCGCGAACATCGCGACCCGAGGCCACCGGATCGGGGTTGGCGTTGGGACCTTCGGGATTGACGTAGATGAGACCCATCTGGACAGCCCCGAGCGGTTCCATGAGCTCGCGGTCGCCGCTGTAGCGCTCGTCGTCGAGCCAGGTGGTCTCTGGGCCCCAGTAGACGTCTTCTTCGGGGGCCCAGGTGTCGGGTCGACCTCCGGCGAAGCCGAACGTCTCGAACCCCATCGACTCGAGCGCCACGTTGCCGGCGAGGATCAAGAGGTCGGCCCAGCTGATCTTGCGCCCGTACTTCTTCTTGATCGGCTCGAGGAGCTGACGGGCCTTGTCAAGGTTGCCGTTGTCGGGCCAGCTGTTGAGAGGGGCGAACCGCTGCTGACCGGTGCCACCCCCACCGCGACCGTCGTGGGTGCGGTAGGTGCCGGCTGCGTGCCAGGTCATGCGGATGAAGAAGGGGCCGTAGTGGCCGTAGTCGGCAGGCCACCAGTCCTGGCTGTCGGTCATCAGGGCATGGAGGTCGGCCTTCAGGCCCTCGTAGTCGAGGGTGGCGAACTCGGCGGCGTAGTCGAAGTCCTCGTCCATCGGATCGGCCGACGGATTTCCTTGGTGAAGGATGTTGAGGTTGAGCTGGTTGGGCCACCAGTGCTGGTTCGCTTGACTACCGCGAGCGGAGTGGTCGTTATGAAGGACTGGACACTTGTCTTCTGACATTGGGTGCTCTTTCTTGATCCAGGGGAGACCACCAGCCTAACCAGATCCCCTGGACATGGTCCAGATCGAGAACCCATCCGATTCGGTGCTTTTTTCGCAGCGCTCCGCCGGTCGCCTACGCTGCCGCGCCATGGCAACGGTGTGTCAACCGTCGGCTCTGATCGACACGGATCGGTATCCCATTGCGGTGGGTGGCCGACGCCGTGACGACGCTGTGGCGGCGGTGCGTTCGGCCTTGGCCGATGACGGCTGCGCGGTGCTCCCGGGCTTCCTCAGTCCGACAGGCTGTCGCGAACTGCTTGCCGAGGCGGTCGAACGTGAGCCCCGGGCGTTCTACAACCCCGCAAACGAGGCGAACGTGCACCTGGGCGACGCCGACCCGTCCCTACCGGACGATCACCCCCGCAATCGGTTCTTCTCGCGTACCAACGGGTTCGTCCGAGCCGACGAGTGGGACCACACCACGCATGCCAGACGCCTCTACGACTGGCAACCACTCAAGGACTTTCTGCAGGATTGCCTTGGAAAGGACGAGCTGCACGTCTACGAGGACCCGGTTTCGAACATGATCGTGAACGTCCAACGGACGGGCCAGGAGTTCAACTGGCACTTCGACACCAATGAGTTCACGATCACAATGCTGTTGCAACCTGCTGACGAGGGCGGGTTGTTTGAGTACGTGCCGGATCTCCGAAGCCCCCTCGACGAGAACGAAGCCGGTGTCACCGCTGTTCTCAACGGTGACCGAACCAATGTGCGCATCATCGACCTCCGCCCTGGCGACCTGCAGTTCTTCCTCGGCCGGTTCTCGCTGCATCGGGTCACCCCGAACGGGGGGGCGGCCACGCGCCTGCTCTTGATCATGTCGTTCAGCGAGACGTCCGGGTCGGTCGGCTCGGTTCAGCGGACCCGGAGCCTGTACGGCAAGGTCACCGAAGAGCATCTCGCGGCAGCCGCAGCACCCGTTCGCGCCGACGCTCTGCTGGACTGATCCGATGCGCACACTGATCATTGGTGCTGGGATCGCCGGCCTGGCTGCGGCTCGTCGTCTTCTGGAACTCGGTGTCGACCCGGACGATCTGCGGATCGTCGACAAGGGTCGCGGGGTCGGTGGCCGAATGGCGTCTCGCCGGATCAAGACGCCCGCAGGCGTCGCTCGGTTCGATCACGGGGCGCAGTTCTTCACGACCCGAGGTGAAGTGTTCAGCAACACCGTCGCAGAAGCGGTCGCTGCTGGCGCGGTCGTTGAGTGGACGCGCGGGTTCGAAACCGAGCCCGATGGGCACCCGCGTTGGCGTGGCAGCGCCGGCATGACCTCGCTGTGCAAGTGGTTGGCGGCCGAGGCCGGACTCGAACCGCTGCTCGGCTACCGGATCGTCGACGTGAGCGCCGAGTTGGCCGTCCATCCGGCGGACGCGGTGATCCACACAGCGCCCGTGCCCCAGGCCCTCGCGACGATGGCGTTCGGCGGGCTGTTGCCCGACCCGGCGCTGGCGCAGCAGCTTTCGGAGATCCACTACAAACCGACGATCACTGTGTTGCTTGCACCGTCGATCGATCCGACCGGCATGGCTGATCACGGCGGAGCGCAATACATCGACCATCCCGATCTCGCCTTCGTGACTGACAACCGAGCGAAAGGGATCTCGCCGGTTCCCGCGGTGACGATCCATCTGTCGAACGAACGCAGCATCGAACTGTGGAATGCCACCGATGAAGATGTCTTGGTGCACGCGCTCGCAGCGGCGGCCGATGTGCTCGAAGGCGCTGGTGATCGCGCTGCACTTGTCGGTCACCAGGTGCAGCGGTGGCGCTACGCCGGTCCGGTCGACATTCACCCTGATGCGACCGTCGTGTGGGGGAACGATCCGATAGTTGCTCTGGCGGGCGAAGCCTTCGCCGGCCCGAAGGTCGAAGGAGCCTTCATGTCGGGTCGCGCAGCTGCCGAAGCAATCACCGGTCGATGAACCGCCTTCTTGGCGTCATCGCAGCGCTGGTCTTGCTCGCCGTGAGCTGTGGCTCCGACGGTTCAGTCGGTGCGTACTCGCTCACCGTGTTGGTCGATGGACTCGACGGCCCTACGCAGCTCGCGATCACCGACGACGCCTGGTTCGTCGCCCACCTGAACGGTTCCGAGGGCGATGGCTCTGGCCAGGTCCTCCGGCTCGACCCGGACGATCTCCGTGCCGCACCCGTCGTCGTTCTCGATGGACTGGAGAAGCCCACAGGGGTCGCCGTGTTCGCCGGCGAGTTGTGGGTGATGGAGCAACGACGCCTCACTCGAAGTTCCCTCGATGGCTCCGATCGGCGGGTGGTTGTTGCGGACATGGCCTACAACGGGCGTTCCCAGGGCACGCTCACCGTCGACGGTGACCGGTTGTTGTTCGACACGTCGGGCACGAAACGGTTTCCCCCTGGCCCGGGCGGGTCGCCCGTCGAGATCTCGGGTGCGCTGTGGGCTGTCGATGGAGACGGGGTGATTACGAACGTAGCGTGGGGGTTCAAGCACGCATATGCCCACGCGGTCAGCGCCGACGGCAGGCTGTGGACGACGGAGATTTCAGACGGCAGCTTTGACGGTGCGCCAGCGACTGACGAGTTGGTCGCCGTGAGCGAGGGCGTCGATCACGGTTGGCCCGCATGTGTGGGCGACAACCGGGCGGTTGAGGACGCGGGCGTTGCGGATCCGTGCACCGGCGTGCCCCGATCGCAGGCGGTGTTCGGGCCGGGTGCAACACCGACGGGCCTTGCGGTCTCGCCGTGGGATCCGTCTCGCTTGTTCGTCGCCCTCTGGGTCGACGCAACGATCGTTGAGGTCGACACCAGTGGGGCGGCGCCCGCCGCTCCGGTCGTTATCGCCACTGAGCTCAGTCGACCACAGCACCTCGTCGTTGACGGCCTGCGGCTCCTGGTAACCGATCACGCTGCCGGAACGATCGTCGTAATCGAGCGGCGCGAATGAACAGGCTGCATCAGGTCCCCGAAGTTGCTGTATTTGTCGTCGAAGACGGCACGATGATCGTGAAGCACCCGATCTGCCGGTGGTTCATCCGTCGACTTCGGTTCGGATTTCGGCGGAGTGTTCGCCGGTGCGAGGCGGCCGTAGCCGCGCCGTGTTGATCACCTCGCCGTCGAGCCTGATCGGATTGCGGACCGCCTGGTATCCGTCGGGGCCGTCGATACGAGGACTCATCTCCATCTCCTCGGCCCAGGTCAGCGCCTCGGGCAGCGAGTTGACCGGTCCGCAGGCGACTTGTGCGCCTTGCAAACGCTCGACCCAGTTGGCGCGAGTGTCGTTGAGGAAGATCGGTTCGAGGATCTCGTTGAGTTCCTCGACGTTGTGTCGCCGCAGCGTGTTGGTGACGAACCGGGGATCGCTGATCAGATCGGGCCGACCGATCTCGCGGCAAAGGTTGGCGTAGAGCTTGTCGTTGGCGGCTGCGACGATCATCTCGCCGTCGGAACAGCGGTAGCTCTCGTACGGTGCGATGGAATAGTGCTTGTTGCCGCCGCGGCCGGGGTTTTGACCACCCATCATCACCCCGGTCTGATGGTTGAGGAGCCCGGCGAGGCCGGCGTCCATCAGGGACACTTCGACGTGCCGGCCGATGCCGGTCTGGTTGACGGCGTGCAGCGCAGCGAGCACGCCGACGGCGGTGTTGTAGCCGGTGAGCATGTCGACGATGGGCACACCCGCCCGCAGGGGCCGTTCGCCAACCTCTCCGGTGAGGTGCATGATGCCGGTCATGCCCTGGACGGCGAGGTCGAGACCGGGGAGCTGTGCTGCCTTGCT
>Ga0222718_10000794_pt1 | contig 32492 bp, 57 predicted proteins | sample C33_27DmetaG_FD_165045 | JGI IMG/M metagenome (GOLD analysis project Ga0222718, IMG submission 165045) | Estuarine water microbial communities from San Francisco Bay, California, United States - C33_27D | ecosystem: Environmental > Aquatic > Marine > Unclassified | place: USA: California...
CAGGTCTCCTCAGATGTAAAGCCAGTAGTCTTTGTCTCGTGGAGCAGACCACCAGCAATGGTTATAATCATAAAGTAATAGATCACTTGCGATACCGCCTAACCTTCTTTGCCACACTTTTCGGCTGTGAGACATGCTGCTTTCCGCGCTTTGTCCCTTTCCGTTTGGCTCTGGAGGTTGCGGCGTATTCTTTGGAACTCAGGGCTTTGATAGCCTTCTCCGGGAGATACCGTTCGCCCGTTGCCTTCGAACCCTGTGTTGACGGTTTGCCCGACTTGGTCCGCCACTTCTGTTTGGTCCACTTTGCCAGTGACTTCTGTGGTTTCTTCCGGGCCATTAGTCTCGATAGCCTCCGCCCTTGGCTTTGTATTCTCGCGCCAACATCTGCGCTTTCCGTGCCGACCACTGGCCCGGTTTGCCTCCCTTACCCCCGGCTTTGATTTTCTTGAAGAGACGCTCACGCATCGCGGGTTTAGTATAGTTCCCAGCTTCATTCACTCGTGACTTGGGTTTGCCACCAGCTTTCATACGTACCGGTTTCTTTTTGGGAGGCGACTTTGTCGCAGGACCGCGAGTTACCTGCTTGGAAATGTTTGACCTGCGTATAGCCATTACGATACCAGCGTGTCATTCTTGATGTAGATCAGGGTAAAGGTTGCTGCAACGACATTATTTGTACCGGACGAAATGGCTCGTGTTTCGATGTCAGTCTTCTCAGGAATCTCCAACGGAATGTCGAAAGGAAAATCAATAAACCCGTTCTGGAGAGTTACCTTTGCCTGTGTACGGAAAACACCACCGAACTCACGGGTAGTCAGACGACCTGTAACAAACTGGTTACCGTTGGCCGTGCCGACAGACATGGTTCCACGCGACATGTACGCCGTGTATCCTGCCGGGACGGTCCAAATTGCCATCAGCGTCTGGTTCTCACCGAGAGTAATTCGGGCATATGTTGTCGCCCCGTTGGTGATGTTCAGGTTGCCGGTCGGTGCCTGTGACCCGCTGACATAGGCGCGGAAGATACGCAGAAACGTCTGTGTCGTCGTGGCCGTGCCGGAACCGGCCAGAGTCACTTCCTGACTGACCTCGTTGTAATCCTCGTCCAGACCTTCAATTACTACTGTAACACCGTTGTCGGTAGCAGGTACAGCAGCCGCGCTGGTTACCGTCATGGCAAGAGCAGAACCCGGATAGGCGTAGAGTCCACCCGCATCCCAGATAGTCTCGTTCGATCCATTGACGTCCGGGTTAGACCCGAACTTAAACAGTCGCTCGTGAAAGGCAATCTGGCCGCGACCGACCTGCAACTCCCACGGCTCGTACGTACCGACACGGGTGATGGATGATGGCGACAGTCCACCGTTCAATTTAATCTGAGAAGTCATTATCTTTTCTCCATCAGAATTTCCAGCTTAGTTTCAATCCGAGCGAGTCGGTCAGACATCTCTGATAATTTAATTGCTGATCCGGGAGGCAGGATTTCTGCGGATTCAAGTCGATCTTCAACTGCGGCCACGCGACCGGCAATGTCGGCCCCGAACCATACTCCTCCGGCAAGTTGTACGAGAATAATAACAACGGTGGCAATAGGAAGATTGATGCTATCCATGGTGTTACCATTTTACCTTATCTGCCCAGTAGGCTGCGGACATCTTGCCCTTCTTGATGTTCTTGGCATGACGCGCCTTGAAGGATTCACGCCGCTTACGGTACGAGGCAGATTCACCTTTTTTCTTGGGAGAACCGCTGACGCCTTTCTGTCCGAAGCGGATTAGCTTTACTTTGCTACCTTCCTTGGCAAGGACAGCATGAGACTTTTTGGCGTGACCGGGGGTACGCTTCGGCTTGTTATACCCAGAGAACTTTTCGCCTCGGTACTCAATAGCCATTAGCCGTACTGTACGGTAAAGCTGGTCGTAGATGCGGGGGCCGACACCTTGACGATGCCGTCAAACCGGACGCCGAAGTCTTCGATGTACATCTCGGTGACGTCTGCGGCAGTCGTGTTTACGAACTTGATCTTGGTCGTAGCCGCTGAATCAGTTACGTCAACAACGGTGAATGTTCCAACACCCGTGGCGTGAATGCCATGAATCCGGCTAGTCGTCAACGTAGTGTTGTTTTCAAGCTGTAGAAGGGGACCACTGCCATCAACGTACGCAAAATTTACGTTAGTTGCCATTGTATTCTCCAATAAAAGGGGGAGACGGTCTCCCGACTCCCCCGATTATCACACACGAAAATTGGCTTAACAAGTAGCGATTAGCTACCGGCAGAGCCGAAGTAACCGCGCCAGTCAGAGACACCGAAGCTATAACGCTCCCGAGCCTTGAACCGGAGGTTACCCGTGTCAAAGTCTTCTTCCATCTTCGTCTGAAGCGGCGTACGGTTGAACATTTTCGCACCGTTCGGAACATCAGTCTTGATGAAATAGCCGTTCGTGTCGGTGAAACGACGGTTGACGAAGTAACCGCCCGGAACAGCACCCATCGCACGAATGGCGTTGATGTCGTTCTTGGCATAGTTATTCGTGCCGTTCGTCGAACCCGGCGACATGAGAATCTTCTCAGCGGTGAACTGGAGGGCCGGGGGGATGTGCAGAGACGTCGCACCCGCGCCGATCAGAATACCACGATCATCCTTGATAAGCTGGATGTTCGTAAGAATGGTCTCAAGAGCAGCCTCGGACAGGTCCGAAGCAGCGGCAAGGTTAGACTGGGTACCGTCACCGATGGTCGGATGATCGGCGCTGAAGAACGCCTGACCGTCACCGATGGCATAGTCACCAGCCGCGAAGCCGTTGTTGAAGATGTCGGCAGCTTTCACCTGCTTGGTGTTCGCCATCGCACGGGCCAGACCACGGGCACGAACCTTCGAGAAGGTGTCGTACAGATTGTCTTCCATCGCTTCTTCAGTGACTGAGAAGGCGAGAGCGACAGTCTCGTGGTTGTAACGTGCGGTGTACGATTCCTGTGCAGTGTCAAACTGAACAGCCGAACCTTCGGTCTTGGTCGGAGCCGAGCCGAAGCCGGTGAAGAGAACTTCCTCTTCAAAGCTGCGGTCTGAGTTCTCGACGTCGAACAGAGGAACATGCTCGTCGTTTACATCACCATACTCAACACCGAAGACAGCGTTGAGGCCGGGGAGCAGTTCCTTTGCGATATTACTGCGGTTAATAGCCATTGTTAATTACTCCCCTTAGTCTTCATCATGCGATGATACATCGGCATCAACATGCTGAACGATACGGACTTCAACCTTCGGATTTGCATCCGAGAAGGCGTTACCCGGCTCGTTGTAGATGTCGAGGACACGCACCATGCCAGTGGTTTCCTGACGGCTGGTTGCGATAATACCGAAGCCGGAAATACCGGTCACGGCAGAACCCGCACCAAGCGTCACGTCAAAGTTCAGGTTGATGTCGCCAACGGACACGGAGGCGTCGGCCTGAACAATGTAGGTAGCTGCCGGATCGTCAACGACAAACGCCGTCACGTTACCAACAGCCGAAGAGACACCACTCGGATAGTAGTTCGAGAAGGTGGGCTGCTTCGTTACAGGGTCAATGTACTCACAACCCTGAAAGGCACCCGTGCTGTAGCTACCAGCAGAGGTAATCGGTTCAATAAAGCCACCGTCCAACTTAACGAGGTCACCGTAGAAAATGTTGCTGCCAAAGGCGTTGGCAACACGATAACGGCTGGAACCGGTGCTGTTCGCACCAGACCCACGACGACGCGAGGGGACGAAGCCATTAAGTGCTTTCGACAAAGCCATAATGTTACTCCTTAATCATTAAAGGAAGGCGTCCTTCCCTTAGTTACAGATGATTTGGAGGTGTTATGAATCGGCATTGCTGAGTTTGACTGACGCATCAACTGAGCATTTACGTTATCCATCATTGTCCGAGATCGGTTCTCGTAAAACTCTTGTCTGCTTTGCATACGCTTTGCAGAAGCCTTTGCGAGAGCAACGTCACCACGGACGACACAACCTTCAAATCGGCCCTCGTCCACGACACGAGAATTAGCCATCATTTCTGGTACATCGTTCGGTTCGACAAAGGACCACCCATCGTTCTGTCGGTCGCCTACGTTCTTATAATCATCCTGTCCGTTGATCATAATACGGACCCAGCGAAGTACTAGGCCTTGATCTTTGAACCGGTCAATTACAGAATCGGGAATTGACAACCAATTAGGTTCGGTGAACTCATCATCAAATCGTTCTTCGGTCTTGCGACCACCATCAACTCGACTCGTACGTGTTTTACTTTCACTCATGTTTTCGTCCTCCGCGTATTAACCAACATTGATGGACGTATAGTCGCCCACCGCCGTCGCTTTTTCGGCCTTCGCCTTTTCTTTGGCGTACCGCTCAAGTGGGATGTTCCACTTCTTGGCAAGTTCGATATCGTCACGGGTCAGCTTGACCTTACGATTACCTTTCTTGCCGCCGGTAGAATCGGGAGACTTACGCGACTGTCCCCCTACCACTTGCTCCTTGGGTGACGAGGCAGGAGCAGCCCCGAACTTGTTAGGAAGTTCAGCACGTAGTCGCTTATCAACTTCCTGATAGAAATCGTCCGATGTCGGATCGTAGCCCTCGTTCTTGAGGTTGGCGTCAATGGCAAGTGCTGCCGCCGTTGCTACCTGATCCTGACCGAACCACGTATTCTGTTCAGCCCATTCAACAGCCTTCGGATCGTATGCCGGTTGCTGCTGCTGTGCCGCTACTTGATTATTATAGGCCTCGGCCTGTTTTACAAGGTCGGTAGAATATTTCTCAACGTCTTGACGACCCTGCCGGACCAAGCTGATATTCTGCTTGGCATCGAACATAGCTTCTTGAGCGGCCAACATAGCTTCTTTGTCGCCGTCATCGTAAGCCCGGAGATATGCCTGACGGGCCATCTCAGACTTTTCCTGAAGCTGTCGTTCAGTGACGTCATAGTTTTTCTTAAAGACTTCGGCATTCTTCTGCTCCGTATCTTGCAGTCGGGCCTGTAGTGCGGCCAGTTCCTGCTGCTGGGCAATGATCTGCTCTTCGCGTTCCTTCCGCTGCCGGACTAGCTGTCGGATTCGTTTCTGTGCCCCGTCGGTGTCAACACCTTCAAGTTCCGGAGCAGCTTCGACAGGATCAGGATCGGGGGCCGACTCGTCCACCTCGACGAAAGCTGTATCATCTTCAGACTCATTGACAGGTTCAGCTTTCTCTTCTGTAGCTGTTGCTTCCTCTTCAACTTCGTACTCTACTTTGTCGTCACCGTCTTGTGCGGATTCAACATCAATTTCATTCCAGTCATCATCGGCCATGACCGATTCCTCCATAGTTTACGCCTATGAGGCGATGTTAAACATCGGATCAACATCCGAGGGGTCTTCAATCTTCATGATGATCTGGTCATCGTAAAGCATGATAAGGTTTACGCCCTTATATCGAAGTTTGTTCCCGTTCATCTTCCCGTAGCAGACAATGTCTCCTACCTGACACCACGGGCCGAGCGGGAACTTTTCGTCGTCCCGGTAGGCAAGATCACCAACGGCCAGTACACGGCCAACGGTGGTCAGGTAGTTGATGTCGTCCTTGAACGCATCGGGGAGTATGATAGAACCCTTCGTCCTGCCCTGAACTTTCAGAGGCCTGATGAGGAGTCGGTATCCGGGGATTGTGGGGAGCGGGGACGGGTCCGCAATGTCTTCGTCCTGTGCCCAGTCGGCATTACTGATGGCACCTGCCATTTTTGGTTCCATGACCATTAGTCGTCTTCTCCTTCCGCTGTACGTTTCTGGATTTGTGCGACCAAATCCCGACACCACTTCAGTCCTGAAATAGTGCCGACGTATTGACGATAGGCAGAATAGTCCTCTGCGCCATTGGACCCAAGGAGTTTTTCGTACTCCGTAATCTGGGCTTCTATTTGTTTCTTGATGTCTTCGAAATACATGGGTTCTCCGTTACGTGGGGAAGACGAGGGGGTGACTACTTACCTTTCTTAATCTGATAAGTAGACTTGTCGGAGTTCCGAAGAACTTCACGTTCCGCACGGACACTGAAATCCGACTGCGGAATCTTGGCGGTGTCGCCGTAAGATTTACCTTTACCTTTTGCCATAATGGCCTCCTATTTGGGTTGACGGGCTTGGCGGTAGCCGAGGCGACCACCCGATGCTTTCTTTACCGGAACCATTTCGATATCTGGTCCACGAGTTGCTCCCGTCTCCGGGTCAATAGACTGAATTGTGATAGGCTCAAAGCCACGAGTCGCCCCGGTCTTAGGATCGACAGAACTTGTCGGCTTGGGCTTCGGCATTGCTTTCTTGGTCATGACATAATTCCTTTTCGGGGACGGGCAGAGCGATAACCCTGACCGGTTGGACGACATACTGCACCACCAGCGGCCATTTTAACAGCGTTAGATTCTGCTGCTGCGATAGCCTTTGCCTGTTCAGGATTTGTCACTTTCTTACCGGAACCAGATTTTAGATCACCGGCATAGAATTCTTTCATTACTTTACCGAACTTAGTGTCAGCCATTAATCATCTTTTCCCATATTTGACAGTACGTCGGACAAATAATATGGATTTAGATATTTTCTAATCTGCCTACCATAAGACTTGTCTTCGTCTAGGCGGTCACGAATATCAGAAATTTCTTCAGGAGAAGTTGGGAAATACATTTCATATTTAGGAAGTACCCGCGTTTTCCCTTTTTCTGGTTTTATGCCCAGATGTCGACTAACAGACTTACCATCGGACATCATGGCGTAGTTACGCAGAATGTTGTCGCGGACAGACATGCCCCCGGCCATTCCAATCGGGCCGAGACGATTGATCAGATCATCGAACGCGCTGGTCGAACCCTGAGTCGAGCCAAGTCGCTGGGCTGGGGACGGGGTAATCGGAATGTCTGGACCGCTACGTTCGCCACGCGCTGCTGCACGGGCACGGGCTTCTGCCGCCTGACGGGCACGGGCTGCTGCCTGTGCTGCCTGTCGGCCCTGTGCCCCTACCTGTGCTGACGGGACAACGTAGGAAGAAGGTGCACCCGCAGTTGGTTTGGGGAGAAGAAGCCGAACTTCCTGCTCAATCTGAAGTCGAAGCTGGGGATTACGCGCAATCTGCTGCGGGGAAAAACGACCAACGCCAAGACGCATCGCAACATTAGCAAGTGATCCGGCAGGAAGGGCACTGAGAGCAGCCGTGCCGCCAGTGATGAGAGACGCTATCTCATCTTCAGGTGTTGCTTCACGACCCATACGTGCGTTAAGGAGGGCACCACTCAGACCAGTTTCCTCCCCGGCAGCGGCGCGAATACGGGCACCCTGTGTACCGTAGACACCTTCCTGACGGGCCTGATCTTCCATCATACGGATGGCAGCTTGTTGTAAATCAGCAGCACGTTCCGTATCAGATCGGGCACCGTCAACAATGTCCTGTGCCATGGCCTCCTGAAGTCGTGGAGACTTCGATATAATCTCTTCTCGAATTTCGTCCATGCCCTGACCCTGCATGGCCGCTCCGGTGTCGTCCACCATCAACATTCCGGCCTCGCCCGGACCCGCACCCGGCATCGGGGTCAGGGGTTGTAACGGCTGGGTGGTCACGGGTGTGCGTGGAGCAGTGTCGGGGGACGGCATTACTTCCATCATCCGTTCGGCTGCACGGGTATCGTCAACAATCATATCGTCAGGAACAGGAGATTGCGGCACTGCCGCAGCAGTGGCACCGTCCCCGGCATCTTCCATGTACTTTTCGATAATATCAGCAACCCGACTTCCGGTAAGAGGATCAAAGCGCATCTGCTCTTCAATACTCATCTCAGGATTGTCTGAAAGCATAGCAATTTCTCGCATTGCCTTGGACCGGTTATCGCCTGACAGAAGATCAGCCATCTGGCTGTACATTTCTGATCCTGTGCGGCCACGATCTGCTGCCCGGTTACCTGCATCGCTGACCTGAGACAGCATTGCTATAATATCGTCTTGGATTGCCATGATTACTTTCCTTGCTGTGACAGACGGCTCATCAGGTCTGAAAATTGTGCTTGATCTTCTGGGGCTAGTTTACGACTATCCCCACCTCTATCCAATAGACCGCGAATAGACTCGTTAAGGCGGGACAGTAAACTTGTAGTATCTTCCGGCTCTGCCTCCATATATTTAGCAGCGGCTTCTTTTCGTCGTTCCATATGTGGAACACTCGGCCTTTCCCATAGATTGGAAACGGCTTCGGCAATTTTTGCAGGATCATCGGTTTCAAGCACATTCCGAAGTTTCTCGGCGTTACCAAATCCGACTACGTCTACTCCGACAATGTCCCGGACTCCGGACGGATCGTAGATGGTGTCACGAAAAAACTGAATCTGACTGGCATCGCTGTCCTGACGACCTGTATTTTTAAGCCATGTCTGATATTCGTCTAGTTTTCCTGCACCGGACTCCATCTGAAACAGTCCACGTCCCGGTCCACCAGAATACTGTTTCTGTCGGGGGTCGAAAGAACCGCCGGTTTCAACGTCAATGTTACCCATAATTCCAGCAGTGGCTGCGTCACCGAAGCCGCTTTTGGATAGAAGCTGTCGAATCTTGTTGCTATCAGCCACCAGCGGCCTCTGACTTGGCAGCATCAGCAAGAAGATCAATAAGCATCTCACGACGACTTTCTTCACGGTCAAGTTCTGCCTCCTCCTTGTCCGACATTAGCTTGAGACCGTCCTTCAGTGCGGCCATGCGCTGCTGGTCTTCCTTCAGGTCCAGCTGACGATTCTTGGTTGCAATGTTGGCCGCATCCTTGATGGCATCCAGCTGAAGTTTTTCCTGATCAAGGCGGAGACGCTCCTGATCAATCTGGACCAGCCGTTCCTCGGGGCTACCCCCACTGGCAATCTGCTGGTTCGCCGTGGCAACTCGGGCAGCAGCCTCTGCAATGATTGCGTCCTGCATTCCCTGCTGTACGGCCATCTGATATTGCTCGGGCGGTACTGTCTGGGCGACGACGCCCTCGATCTGTGTCTTGTACCGGAGCATCATATGTTCCTGAATGTTGGCCTGAATGACCGGGGCAAACTGTTTGAAGGCCTCAGACGCACCTGCGGTCGGGTCGGACAGGAAGTTGGTCTTGACCTGAATGTGTGACTCATGATCTTGACCGGGGAAGGCAGCAATGGGCATTCCCTTTGTGGCATTCATGATGTCGGTCACCGGGTCTGCCGGTTGGGCTTCCTGCTTGGCCGGGATGACCTGATCAATGTTCGGGAAGTCTGCTGCCTCAAGGACCTGACGGATCAGTTCGGTGTTGTTGAATGTCCCCGGAGGCGTCTGTGCTGCCAACTGGAGAGCCAGACTTGCCAAGGACAGGCGGTGAGCACGGCTCGGGATGTTCGGGTCCGAGACGGGGAGAACGTCAACACGACCATCAAAATCCTGCTGGAAGATGGTCATGTCACCTTCCGGTGTGGCGTACGGGTAGCCGTTGACAGGGACAAACGTCTCATTGATCTGGGCCAGAATCTTGAACTGCTGACGCTGGGCGTGGTGGAGACGCTTGTGGACTGCCGAGAAGAACTTGGCAGAGGCCTCGATCAGGGCCATGGTTGTCCCGACAGGACCGTATCCGGAGGAATCGTTGACGACCTGATCGGTCTGATCGGCAAACTTTTCTGCTGCCCCGGAGACAAAGCCGAGCAGCTGGAAGAGTGTCTGGGACGGTTCTTTGTAGGGCAGGTTGACGATGGCCTTGTTCAGGTCCATGCCGAGTGCCTCTACTTCCTTGAACTCACCGGGGCTGATCGGGTCGTTGTCGCCGACAACCCGGACACCCTTCGCCTTGAAGCCGCCGGGAAGGTTGGCGAACTGACCGGCATCGACCAGTGCCCTCATGGCTGACGTTGCCGTCATGGTCAGGTTACCGATCAGGTGGATCAGGCCGAGACCGTAGAAGCCAAAGCCGGGGACAAACCGATAGTGGGTGAAGTGGATCATCTTCTCGGCGCGGGGGTCGTCTTCACGGTAGTTGCGACGGAGAGAGAGGACCTGACGCGAGGACTCCTCGACTGTCACGATGTAGGGATACGGCATGTCGTCGTCTTCGAGTTCGAGATAGACATGCTGTTCGAGAAGGGTGTACTCTGGGTCTTCGGAGTTGTTACCGCTGAGTCCCATGATCTCGTCAATCTTGGACGAAATCTCATTGTCTGATCTGCCACTGTCCGGACTGTCTGACAGGTCTTCGACATCACGGTACATCCCTGCTGCCATGTCTCGGCGGATATCGACCGGGGACTTGTAGATGATGTGGGTGTACCGGTCGGCACGACGTAGGTCAGTTGCCGAGTAGTTGACATAGAACTGATCAATCGGGATGTGTTCGGCAGTCGGTCGTTCCAGACCGCCGTCGTAGTACATTTTGACGATTGCAGAGCCGACAATGGGGAGATGGAACAGCATCCGCTCCATCTCGTCGAAGTACTCGGGCATCATCTCGGTCAGTTCATAGTTCATAAACCGGCGGACACGGTTGGACTGCTGGACGATCTGACTGTCAGGATCACCGATGATCTGTGTGCGGACAGGACCGTTGGCGGGAAGAATCTCCTGAGACGCCTTGGATTGGAACTTTACTGCTGACTCGATGATCAGCGGGTGTGTTGCTGCACACGATCCATCGAATGCCGTGCCGGTCTCCTCGAACTTCAGGCCGAGCAGATCGAGGCCACGGGTCAGTGTCTCGTCCCATTCGGAGCGGCTGTCCTTGTCGGCCTCGAATCCTTCGATGACACGTTCTGCAATGTCCGACAACTCGTCGTCGCCAAGATACTCGGCAAGGTTGGCGAAGTGCGGGATTTCAATTTCTACTGCAACTTCTTCCTGCATGGACGCCATGAACGCCATGTCGTCGGGCGACAGACCTGAAAGGTCCCCACCCTCCACCATGATGTCTTCCAGTTCCATCTCGAACTCGGGGAGGCCTTCTTCGAGTTCTGCTTCCGGCAGCATAGGTCCGTAGTTTTCAACGAGTGACATTCTATTGTCCTTTTGCTTCTAGGAGCGACAGGCGTACCTGTAGATCGTGTATGTGATGCAATAAATTTTCTCGTAGTTCCTGACGAGCAATGGCATTGTCCGGCGATGGGACAATCTGTCCGTCGGGGGTGACCAGCTGCATCATCCGTGATTCTACCTGATAGAGACGGTTTTCCAACTCATTTAACGACATCATTAGATAGCCGACTGCTGCGAAGAGTAGCGGTGCCGTGGTCGTAATGACAGATTGAAGATTAAATCCCATGTGGGAATTATACGGGTGGTCAGGGCAGTACCCAATAACCGCCGCGTTTCTTTCGAGGCTGGTCGTCTTCCCACTCCGGATCGTCGGGGTGTTCGATTCGCCATGAATCCTTCATGTACAGTACTGCCATTGCCATGGCGTCTACCATGTCGTCGTGCTTACCGCCGGGGAACCGTAGTGCCTGATTGAGTAGATCGTCTGCCCACTGTCGATCTGCCGGTATCCAGACTCGTCCAGACTCCATTAGCGGGGTGACTGCATTGACACGAGATACTTTGTCGCGGTCAGGGTTGTATTCCATGATTGGCAGACCGGCACGACGCAGGTCTTGGATCAGCGATTGACCCGATGCCTTCTTCTCGACAATCATCAGATCAGGTCTGTGGTGGTCGTACTCCTCCTGTGCAAGGGCACGTAGTTCGGGATACTCCCACCGCCCGTGTTCGTTGCCGAGCAGGATTATGTTGGCGACAATATGTTCTAGTCCTGCCGAGTCGGTCTGGGCTTGATGAAATATGCCCCATGTCTGGATTACCGATTCGTCGGCAGTCTGTTTGGTGCTGAAGGCGGTGTCGAGTGTCTGGACGACAAACTCACAGGCAGGTGGATCGCTGTCCTTCCACGGCTGGAGGTAGCCCATCTTGATGATACCGCCGTCGTCGGGCGTCGGGTTCTGCATGTAGAGCGACTGCCAGTACTTGGCACCGTTGTTCGACCTGATTTCTGCCTCGTCCTGACGTAGCAGTTCATCTGTCTTCCACTCGGGGAAGTACGATGAGCCGACTGGTAGTCCGAGAAGGTCAGACGCCTCGTCATCGACCCATGCAGGTATCTTGATGACCTTCCATGGCTGTGTCTCTACCTCCTCGTTGCCCTGATTTCGCAGCAGCCACCCGCAGAGGTCGTCGTCGTGGTAACGGGTGTTGATGATAACGATGGAACCGCCGGGCATCAGACGGGTTCGGAGGCCTGACGGGTACCAGTTCTTGATGTATTCACGACCGGCGTCGGAGAAGGCGTCCTCTTCAGACATGGCATCGTCGATGATGGCAACATGGGCACCGCGACCGGCAATCTGGGACTTAACACCAGCCGAGAAGTACGATCCGCCCTTGTTAGTCTTCCATTTACCCGCAGCCTTGGCGTCTTTCCGTAGCCGGACCCCGTCGAATACCTCCTCGAACTCCCCAGTTGCTACCAGATCGCGGACAGACCGGCCAAAGTCCGAGGATAGCTGCTCATTATGGCTGATTGTCAGAATTTCGTGGGCAGGATTGCGTCCCATGTACCACGATGGGAACAATCTGGAGGAGATCAGGGACTTGGACGACCGTGGTGGGAGGAAAACCATGATCCTCTGTCCACCCTGATCGACACAACGCTGCAATTCACGACAAATAATGTCGATATGTCGCCCCCATTTGAAGTCTGGGACAATCAGCGGGGCCATCATCTTGACGTAGGATGCGAAATCGTCGTGTGCCGCCTGTGCAGCACGGGCCTTCATCAGGGCGAGGAGGACCTGTGGGTCAGTGCTTGACTGGCTGCTGGATAGCTGCATCGATAATGCCCTGATACTTGGCTATTTCGGCGTCGAGTTGATCGGCAGACATGGTTATCTTCTGTTCGATCATGGCCTTCTCGACGAACATGCCGAGGTGTTTACCCAGATTTTCCAGTGCACGGTTGGCATTGGTGAAATCTTCCGAGGCCATTGCCTGATTGTACGTCGTGAGAAACTTCTCCACGATGTCGTCGATGTTAATTACCAGCTTGTCCATTGCTTTTTTCCTGATGTATTCGACAAAGGCGTTGACCTTTGGCTGTGCAAGTAGTTCCTTGGCCTTTCCACGAATCTGAAATGGCTTTTTACCGTCTACCGCGTATCCGGCTTTCAGATATGCACCGTACGCATCGCCTGTCTCGATGAACTCATAGGCAAACTTATACTGCATAGGCGACAAACGGAAGGGCAATGCCGTCATCTGTGTCCGGCGAAGTTTCTGCGACGGGTTGTTGAAGGCTTCGGGCCGCGACATAAACTCAGGCAACTCGTTGAATTCCTCACTGGCTTCCAGCCTGCGACATTCTGCCGCAATCACCTTGGGATCGTTGTCGTCGCCGTACCGGCCTTTGGAAATGCGGTTGCTCATGGGTTGAGAATAGCCGGGAAGACCGCCACAGGCAAGGAAATTGCGGAACAATTGTACAGTAATTGCGTGTAAATCAAGTCTGATTTTTTTGAAAAATTTTTCTGGGGCCTATTTTGTGTGTAATGCAGGCCCCCCGATTTTTTGCCCCCCACCCCCCGCGTTTAAACGGGCGGCGGAGAAATGCCGGCTAATTATTTGAAAAGTCAGGCTTAATTTTTTACAAAGTCGGTTTTAATTCTGCGGACTTTGTAAGAATTGACTGACCATTTTTTACAAAGTGGCTTTTTATTTTTTTAAAACCCCGACGTTTAAACGGGAAGGGGCCGATTGTTTAAACGATGAGCGGGTGCACGTTTAAACATGGGTGGCGGATCGGGCCGGATCGCCAAGCATATTTTCCCCGATGCTGTCAATACCCCCATGCAAAAATAAATTTGGTGGAATGGTCATTTTTTTCTTGAGTGGTGGGAAGGATACGCGGTAAGGACCGTCTATACGTTGTTGCTTACCAGTTTAAACCCTTATCCATACCCTAGCTTTAAAGGACATACCCATGAGCAAGTACACCTACCGCGAAGAGTGGCTTACCGAATGCGCCAAGCTATTGGCCAGCGAATTCAATCTGACCATGCCCGGCAAGTGGCGGGTTGCTGCATCATGGCCGAACGGCGGCCGTGGCGGTTCTAACAATCGCATTCTAGGCCAGTGTTTCCATCCCGCCGCGTCCGCCGATGGGCATACCGAGATGCTTATCACATGGGGTGATGCCGATCCGCTATCAGTTGCCGCGACGCTATGCCATGAGATGATCCACGCCGCCGTTGGAGTGGAGCAAGGGCACAACAAGGTTTTTGCCGATGAAGCGCGGCGTTGTGGACTGGATGGCAAGCCAACTGCAACCGTTGCCGGGGCTGAATTCATGCGGCGTAGCAAGAAAATCTTGAAAAGCCTCGGCAAGTATCCGCACGCGGTTGTCACGGTATCGCAGAAAAAGCAGTCCACCCGGATGCATAAAGTTGAATGCGACGATTGCGGATACATCGCCCGGACGTCGGCCAAATGGTTGAGCGAGATGGGTTCGCCTATTTGCCCATGCAATGGCGAGCACATGCGCGTCGCCTGACGATAACTAGCCGGGGGCTTCGGCTCCCGGCAACCCCTAAGGAAAGGAACCTAAGACATGAGCGTTTCCACAATGATTTTGCAGGACGGCACTTTGTGCCTAGTTGAACCCAAGCCCGAAAACCCGCGCCTAGATCATCGCGTCTTCCGCGATGGAAAACATGGCGGTTATGATTGGGCGCATTTTTCAGACGTGACTAAAAACAACAGCCGCGCGCGATGGTATGGGTGGGGTGGTAAGGAATTGCCAGACACAATGCGCGTCGCCTAACAACGCTCTAATGGGAGGGGCTGTTTAAACAGCAGCCCTTCTCATGAGTGCGTAACCTAAACCAAGAAGGAAACATGATCATGAAAATTATCGCAATACAGCCCGTAACCATCGACAATCTCAAAAAGCAGTGGCCCTGTCATTACGTGCCGGATGACCTCGACGTTATCGTGGCAGCGTTCGATGACGACGGCTCGCTTCTGGATTATGAAGGTTTCACTGACACGGACCTATTAATCGACGACTCCGAACTAGAACGCTGTGACGCTTCTGGGTTTCTATTAGCCCTACTGACTGACGCATGGGAACACGCGAGAAAGAAAAAGCAGCCCGATGGGATGATCGATACTGGCTGGACCTACTGACGCTCTAATGGGAGGGGGTGGCGTTTAAACACTACCCCTTCTCATGAGTGCGTAACCTAAACCAAGGAGAGAACCATGAAGCTAAACATATCAACCCGCAAAGTCGGTGGACTGCGATTCGTGAAAGTCGGTCGGTTTTGTTTTTCGTACTGCATCACGCGCCAGTATGCCGCGCTCTAAACCTGCCCGTTTAAACAACCAATGAAAATTTTTTTGAATTCATCCGAAGAAACCGCAAGGATGAATCGTCTACCTAACGTGACCAACAGAAGGAACCTGAATCATGATTAATATTGAAACCGAATTCGGCCCGTTGTCTGTAGACTTTGATCCGACCGCGTACAAAACGCCAGCAGGGGCAGCCAAGGCGCTACACACAGCCTTACGCCCGGTATGCAAAGCATTCGGTCAAAACCCTGACATCGAGTTGATGCTATTCGATCCGGACAAGTCGGAAGAATATGTCGGAAGCCGTGCTTGGCGCGTATGCTGGGAAGCCGGACCATATGAGTGGGCCTACACGGCAAGCGACGAAGTACGCGGGGACAAGTGGGTAACCGAACCTTACTATTCTTTCGACCTTCTATTCTACGAGGACTAAGCCCTAACGGCAGGGGCTGGTGTTTAAACGGCAGCCCCTCTCGTGAGTGCTTACCCAACCCAACAGAAGGAAATCCATCATGATTAACGATTACGTCCTGAACGACATTGCCGGCGAATACGCTGCGGAGATTCTGCGCGAAGTCCACGAACACGGTAGCGACCCCGACTACCTCGCCCATGAATACGCCGACGGGTCGGAGTGGGTCATCTACTACAGCAAAGCCCACCAGCTTTGTCAGAACTGCAACACGGAGAACGGGGAACTTGTAGCCTACGACTGCGGCGAACCGGAGGACGGCTGGACCTATGACGGGTTCGCAGTTGCCATCGCCTACCATGAATTATGCAGCCGCATTCTTCATGCCATCAACGAACAGCAGAAGGCGGAGGCGGCATGACCTTGGCAATCGTTCTGGGGGTGGCGTTCGTCGCCATCCCCGCCATCGAGCAACTGGCAATGATCCTACGGGGGGACGTTTAAACATGGAGACCATCTTCGAATTCCTGACCAGCGTTGAACTCGTCGCATCCTTAGTTGGTGCGGCGCTGACATATATTCTTGCAACATCTCTTTGAGGAAATGACATGACCGGAGACCCGACACTAGACCTAATCCGCGCAGCCGGCATGGCGGCAGCATTCTTCATCTGCATCGGTGCCGTGCTGCTGGATCGTTAATGGAGACAATCATGAGACCCGAACCTCGAATCCCACAACTAAGGCAGATGCTGTTTAAACAGTGCCAGTCAGGCCATGCGCTGAACACATACCACCAATGCAACACGAGCATTAGACTATGGAATGATCATTCTTTAATTGTAGCAACACAACACAGCAACACGGAATCAGACAAATGAGTAACGAATATTTCTGGACCATCGACAAAGATCATATCGAAGGCACCGCAGACGGCCTGTCGTTAGGGTCCATAGACATCGACACAACTACCCCCGGAGAACAGTTCCGCATGTTCGACGACGACGGGGAACTGTACTACTCCGGGTCCATCTGGGGTGACTACGACGGCTTCGAACCGCTCGACGATTTCGGTATGCCATCCGCCGGATGTACCGGTATTCAGTACCAGAACGACAAAGGAGAATGGGGATGGCTGTGAAGACCCCGCAAAACTACGAAGATCGATACGCCCACGCAACGCACCGCGTCATGGAGTTGATGGCGCAGGGAAATACACCTGCCCATGCAGCCTACACGGCAGCAATGGATCACAGGCTTGGCCTTAACCAATACGGACGACTACTCCGAGAAACCAGAGAACGCTACGAGGAGACAAACTGATGGGACTGGGTCAATACGCAGAGTTTCGCAACACCGGGGAGAAAAGAAAATGAATTGGGATTGGCACTGGATTAGTTGGTTTAAAGGAACCCCATTTCAATGGGGCGAATTTAAATTAAATAGTGGAAATCCTTATAAAAGTTATAGATTTGGACCATTACTTATTCGTGTGTTTCTGAGGGGGTCGAACGTGGAGGCACAGTCATCTACTGAGGCCCCGGAGCATGTTGGTGGTGATGGCTGAACAGGACAGCCTCTATCACAAAGTGATTGACGATCTGTACGAGCAGGTCGTTGATCACGACCGACCCCGTGGATCACAGTTCAACTACTGCGAGGACATCACCGAACAGTACATCGACAAGATGTCAGAGATCGAACTTCAATACTGGTACGGCACATACATAGAGAAAAGGAGAAAGCCCTAATGTTTACGGATACATCAGATGGAAACTCAACGTGTGTTTACTTGCTACAAGAGGAAGGCACCGATTACCACAAAGTAGGCATTACAAGAAAGCATCCAGAACAAAGAGTAAAACACTTACAATGTGGTAACCCACGCTCGATCAAATATATATGCAGAACTCCGTATATGCCTTATGAATTAGCCCTAGTCGTAGAGCGTACACTTATAGACGTTCTAAGATATAACAATAGATGGAGCGAGAAGCATGGCTTTATGTATTCCAATGAGGAACTAGCGAGATCCGCTGAAAACATACAAGGAGGAAAAGAATGGATCGAGCACCCATCCCATAAACTACGGCGAATATTCAGTAAAATTAATGCAGTATGCCGCACACCCAAACCAAGATCAAGACGAAGTTTAGCTTACTACTTAGGAGACACAGTTTAAACAAGCCACTCGCTACCCCACCCAACAAAACCCTTCCGAACTTCGATGCCACAGTTTATGCCTGACATGTTTAAACACCGTGTGAACGGTAAACAGGGGACTGTGCAATGGAAGAAGAAGACGTTCGCGCCGAAATGGTTCGTCTCGCCGGGAGAATACGTGATGCCGGCGACGAACTCCACGACCTAGCAGTAGAACTTGCCGACAACATCGCCAAGACTCAGCCCGATGACATCTACCTTGCATTCATTATCGACCAGCTTGAAAAGTCAGACGACAGCCCTGACGTGGCAGCACACCTTGTTGCCTGTGGTGTCAGGGCAATCCTCACCTTTGAGAATATGCCGACCGAACAAGTCCACTAAACAGTCATGTATCATCTGCATACCTACTATGCAGAAATAGAACGTGACATTTGAATGCTCATCGAATACCTTATGTCCGTCAACAAGCGAATCACCAAGAGACTGTGTTTGTTTAAACACGGTTGTGACTTCGGCCCCGACCACCTCAAGGAAACGACAATGGAACTAAACTTAAATAACGTATCCAAGATCACCGTCCAGTCTCACGACAGGGGTGACTACAAGGTAACCAACGTAACCGTAACTGACAGCGAAGGAAACGACCACACCATCCGGTCCTTCGGGACCGACAACCAACCCATCACCATCGAGTTAGAAAATGACTAAGCCAATCTACATCACCATCAAGCAAGCCTCAGAACTAACAGGGATGACAGCCAATGCCATCAGAGTTGCAGGATACGCCGGTAAAATCGAAATGGTCCGATCAGGATCAGGAGGATACTCGTCCAACAACGTCTACCACAACGAAGTGTCACTCCAATCCCTACACAACTACATCACCAACCGCGACCCCCGAGGTCGTCCGGGATTACGTAACAAGCGTAGCAGGGGAGCCGGTCAGTGATGACGACACAGAAGAATTCATCCGAGACCTCGAACTCTGGTACGACAAAGCAGACATATGATCTGCACGTCGAGAAGCCACTGTGTAACGAGTGCGAGGAGAAGACAGCAGTCGTCCGTAAACGATCATGGCTTTACTGTGCTGACTGTTGGCTTGGTCAATTCTAATGGTGTCGGGAATCGTAATAGTTGCCATCGCTGCCCTAGTCTTTCAATACGTATTGTCTAGGGGGTGATGGATTACCGACAACCATAAAGATAACTAGGAAATAGGTAAAAGAAATAACAACAATATGTTTTCTAGTTATTCTCTAACGCGACAGAACTTATGTATTCCACGCGACGACCCCCTCACAATAGGACAGATTGTCGCACCCCTGAAACCCGCAGAAATCCGGCGTTTTTCACCGATGGTGTCGCCGGTTCTGCACCCCAGATAGGGCCGATCTGGTACTATCGGGAACGAGGAAAAGAAAATGCTAGTGAAATATGACTACAGCAAAGACGGAGTAATCACATCAGAAGAAGCCCTGCGTCGGCTATGCAACTCTGATCTCATCGACTCATTACAGAGCATGTACGAGATGGACGGCGACATGTTGATCTCCACCTACAATACACTAATAGGCTACATGTACACCTTGATGAGAATAAAGGAGTCCATTGACAATGGTGGTGAGGTCATTGATAATGATGAGTAACCACCAATCAATTGCAGGATTTCATCATGGCAAAGTGGAAGCAGCTGAACGCATCGAGGGTCTTCCCGGATTTCAAACCGGTACGGAACCCTCGATGGCTCTGGAATCGTTACGGAAAGTTCTACGATCCCTTAGTCTGGGTGAAGGTGGACGGCAGGGTGTACCACTCCGGTGCCTCCCAAGACACGTCCAGTCCGAAGGCCGGACTCTCCAGCCTGTAGCTGTCCTTAGTAAATGTGACCGTTCCGAAGAGCATCTGTAGCACGAGCGGTTCCATATCGGATAACTCCTTGTTTAAACTTATTGAACCAAGACTGTCGTTGTCGTGGCAGCAAATCAAACACATCGAAAACAAGTGTTGATAGAATGTAAGACATGACGTATGTACCTCCTATCAGAAATATAGTACGTGCTATGTTGCAGTGCAACATTCCTTGGTGGACACTATCTCGGGACGTCCGGGAACAGGCCACCGTCTCGACGGAAGGAACCGGCATGAGCCCCCTACCAAAACAGCAACCAGAAACCCAACTCCGTTTAAACATTCAGACCTCAACCGAAGTTTGGAATGAGGTAAGGACCATCACACCCCGGCTGGCAGAGGTCATGCTGGAACACAACACCAAGAATCGACCGCTACGTCGTTCATCGCTGAACCACTGCATCCGTCAACTCAAGGCTGGTAACTTCCACCTGACAGGTGACAGCATTACCTTCAGCGATACCGGACGACTCCTCAACGGACAGAACCGACTACATGCCTGTGTCATGACAGGTATCCCATTCCAAGCCTCGATGCTGTACGGGGTGAAGGAGGAATCCTTTCATGTCATGGACACAGGGGCAAGGCGGACAGCAGGAGACGTTCTGTCTGCGGAGTACGATGTCAAGAACGCAAACCAGCTTGCGGCAATGATAAAGTTTATCTCCATGTACAAGCATGGAGCCAAGACTGCCGCCAAGGGTTCTGGTAAGATTGGATATACTATGTCAAACCTTACAACGTCCAAGGACATCATGGACCATTACCTGTCGTACGGTGATGAAGCACTTCAACGAAGCCTGTTGAAGGGTTATTACCCTGCACAGAAGATGGGTCTGACTCATCCTGCCGTGTTCGGTGGGCTGCATTTCATCGCGTCACAGATCGACACTGCACAGGCAGATGAGTTCTTCCACGGACTCATCACTAATGAGATGCTGAATAGCAATGATCCACGTTACCGGGCGCATCATCAGATCCGCATGGAGAAACCGAAACGCTCTCAACTAATTTCGGTAATTGCACAGGCATGGAATCGTTACCGAAAGGGACAGACCGGACGGCTGATGTACAAGCCGGAAGATGGGATTCCAGTACTCGTTTAAACATAAGGGGCTGTCTCCGGACGGCCCCTCTTCTTCCGAGAAAAAGATGAGCGAATCAGAACCAGTCAAGACACACATTCCCTGTCATCTGTGTGGATCATCAGATGCTGGTGCCGTCTACACCGACGGACACTTCCATTGTTTTTCCTGCCGGGGGACAGAGCAGTCCTACTCCGGCGAACTAATTGAAGAGGTCATGCCCTACATGGACAACACAGTTATTCAGATGCCGCCGAGAAATCCTACACCTAACAGCCGTCTTACCGAGATGTTGAACGGGTTGTCGTGCAGCGTGATTACCGAGAGAAAGATCGGTGCAGCAGTCGTCGAGAAGTACAGCGTCAAGATCGACAACGCATCTCATCGTCATCTGTATCCTTACTATGACCGGGATGGCGTACTACGTGGTGTCAAGACCAGATACGATCAGAACAAGACGTTCTCATGGGACGGCGGTGAGCAACTACACCTGTTTGGTATGCAGCTATTCCCCGGCGGTGGTAAGACAATCACCATCTGCGAAGGTGAACTCGACACACTGGCAGCACACCAGATGAACGGGTCGAAGTGGCCGACCGTCGGGATGCCGTCAGCCACCGGGGTCAAGGCCATCAAGGCCAACCTCGAATACCTGAATACGTTCGAAGAAATCTACCTCGTCTTCGACAACGACGAGGCAGGTAAACGTGCAACCGAGGACGTAGCAAATCTGTTCGAGCCTAACAAATGTAAGGTGGTTGACCTCGCCCCGCTGAAGGATGTCGGTGAGTATCTGGCCGAGGGTAAAGTAGAAGATTACACCCGCCGCTGGTGGAATGCCCTGCCGTTTACACCGGAGGGTATCAAGCGCGGCTCGTCTCTCTGGGAACTGGTGTCAGAGGAAGACGACACGCCGTCCGTCCCATACCCGTATCAGGGATTGCAGGAGATGACCTACGGCATACGTGTCGGTGAACTGGTGACACTGACCGCAGGGTCAGGATTGGGCAAGTCAGCCGTCGTCCGTGAACTGATGTATCATCTTCTCAACGTCACCGAGGACAACATCGGCTGTATGTTCCTCGAAGAATCCATGAAGCGTTCTGCCCTTGGCTTTATGTCGATGGCTGCGAACAAGCCGCTGCATCTACCGGATACGGAGACGACACCGGAGGAACTACGACGGGCTTTCGATCAGACTCTCGCCACCGACCGCATCTTCTTCTATGACTCGTTCGGGTCCAATACATTGGAGAATATCGTAGGTCGTGTACGTCACATGGCAAAGGCATTGGACTGCAAGTACATCGTCCTCGATCACCTGTCCATCGTTGTCTCCAGTCAGGAGAATGGTGATGAACGTAAGGCCATCGACGAGATCGTCACCAAGCTGCGTATGTTGGTACAGGAACTACGTATCAGTCTCATCATGGTGTCGCACCTCCGCCGACCGCAGGGTCAGGGTCATGAAGATGGTGCTGCTACCAGCCTGTCCCAGCTTCGTGGCTCTGCTGCCATCGCCCAGCTATCCGACATGGTCATAGGGTTAGAGCGTAACGGGCAGCACGAGAACGAGGTGATGCGGAATACAACGACGGTCCGTGTCCTGAAGAATCGATTCGCCGGGATCACCGGACCTGCTACGTACCTGTACTACGACAAGGGGACAGGAAGATTATCCGAGACAAATGAACCGGATGATGATACACCCCCGATCATGGATGACAGCCCACTGGCAGACTTCACATCATGAACGAGGATAGAATCAAAGAGTTAGAAGAAGAACTTGAAGAGTTGCAGATAAAATATGACAACTATGAATACCGCGACACTGGGTGGGACAAAAATCCTTACGCTGTGCCGATTGCATGGCGTCGAACAGAACTAAACATCTTGCACTACCCAGTAGAAGCGGAACGTCGTCTTCAGGGGTTTCTGGTAACTATAGATTCCAAACAGTTTTGGGTGACACCTTACGGAAGATGGAAAGTGAAAGGACGTAAAGGAAAAAACTGGTACCGGTATAAAACAATCGACCACCTCATGGAAAATTATCTTCTGAAAAATGACTGACATCATCGTAGACATAGAAACAGACGACCTCGATGCCACGGTGATCCACGTTGCCTGTACCCGTATCGTCGGAACTGAGGATCGTCGAACATTCACCGCCGAGAACATGTTGGAGCTGCCTGATTACCTTCGAGGATTCAACAGAATCTACGGACACAACGCTGTCAACTTTGACATCCCGGTAATCAACCGTCTTCTGTGTGGCCCCGGAGGGGCAGCTGACCTTGATCTTGGTATCGTCCGCGACACCATGCTTCTCAGCCAGTTGTTCTGGCCTGACCGTCCCGGTGGGCATAGTCTTCGAGCATGGGGTGTCCGTTTAAACAATTCCAAGATCGACTTCCACGACTGGAGTCTCGGGGCCACCGATGAGATGATCGAGTACTGCCGGCAGGATGTTGACCTGACCCATGATGTACTAAAATATCTGCAAGGCGAAGCCTTCAACATGGACAAGTCTAACCGTGGTTCATCGTGGACGGACGCCATCCGAATGGAACATCGTGTCCGTGCAGTGATGAACGAGGTGGAGAACCACGGATACTATCTGGACCAGCCGACCGCAGCCTGTCTGGTTGCACGTCTGTCTACTGAAGTAGTCGAGATCGAGGCCGAGGTTCTATCCGTACTGCCCGACATTCCAAAACCTAAACGTGTTGTCACCCCGAAGTACAAGAAGGACGGTAGCCTGTCGGCTGTCGGACTCAACCACCTAGATGACATCGCCGTCTGTGGTGGTGAACATACGGCTATCGAGTGGCAGACATTCAACCTTGCAAGTCGTCAGCAGATTGCCGACCGACTGATGCGTCAGGGTTGGGTTCCGAAGAAACACACCGAGAAGGGACAGCCCATCGTCGATGAGGCAACGCTGTCCACCATTGACCTACCCCTTGCCCAGAAGATTGCCCGGTACCTGATGCTTCAGAAGCGAGTGGCACAGGTATCTTCATGGCTCGACAAGGTAGACAGGGACAGCCGTGTCCGCTGCGGTTACCTGACACTGGGTGCCATCACCCACCGCATGTCATGCACCGGACCGAACCTGCAACAGGTACCCGGACCACAATCAGAGTACGGCATGGAGTGTCGGTCATGCTGGACTGTACCGTCGGGACGACAACTCATCGGCACTGATCTTGCCGGTATCGAACTCCGATGCCTTGCCCATTACCTTAACGACAACGACTACACAGAGGAACTTATCAATGGAGACGTTCACACAAGAACTCAACACCTTGCTGGACTCCCTACACGCGCTGGAGCAAAAACTTTCACGTACGCACTGCTTTACGGGGCGGGAAACGCAAAGCTGGGAACTATTATCGGAGGCGGAGCAGATGCTGGTGCTGCAATTAGGGAACGATATCTCCGTGGTATGCCATCATTTGCGAACCTACAGCGAAGAGTTACCAGACAGGCGGTATCAGGCACAGTCACCGGCATCGACGGACGACACGTCCGAGTACGCTCAGAACACGCAGCCCTGAACACACTGCTTCAATCATGTGCTGCGGTCATCGCCAAGCAGTGGCTGATCAACGTCTCCCAGACGTTACCCACCGGGGCAAACATCGTAGCCATGATTCACGACGAACTCTGCATCGAGGCTGACACCAGTCTCGATCCCGAAGAGATCGGATTGATCTCAAAGAATGCTGTGCAGGCCGTGGCCGAGCAGCTATCCTTTAACTGCCCACTCGATTGTGATTGGAAGGTGGGCAACAACTGGTCGGAGACACACTGATGCAGATGGTCGAATTCACAGATGATGATCGTGGCTTGGCGTTTAAACGGTCCGCCGAGATGGGGGAACTGAACAACTCCATCGAACATGGTGGTGGTAACCTTGCCGGGTTCCTCGGGGAGATAGCCGCACAACGTATCTACGGCGGCGAGATCAGTCACACCTACGAGTACGACATGATCCTGCCTGACGGACGGACAGCAGACGTCAAGACAAAGCGGACCAGTACTCCGCCGATGGACTACTACGATTGTTCGGTGGCGAACTTTAATCCACGACAGGATTGCAACATCTACATCTTCTGCCGTGTCCACTACGACAACAGCCGAGCGTGGGTACTAGGTCACTACGACAAGAAGAAGTACATCGAGGACGCACGGTTCCTACGTCGTGGGGAACAGGACGGTGACAACGGATTCATCGTCCGTGCGGATTGTTACAACATGGCTATCAACCAACTGGAGAAACCGTAACATGAGTACCAGTGTGAAATACATTACAATAACGGAAGCAGCCGAGCGTTTAGAAGTTCACGATTCAACCGTTCGAAATTATGCAGAAAAACTTGGCGGATATAAAAAGTTTGGTCGGTGGTTTGTGGCAGAACATCTTGTTGAGCAGCATCTACCACCCCGCAGAGACGGAGAAGCCTAATGAGGGTTGAAGTAAACTTGAACGACGAGTGGGTAGACGAGGTGGTGACGGCATCGCTTCGTGATTTTATCCGTCGCCATCAGGGTGAGGCCGGCGTTCCGATCACAGAGATGAAACGTGTTCTCGAATTCTACAGCGTGAAGGAAGACTTCGAGTATTTCTTGGAGGACATTCAAGAAATAGAAAATATTCACGAACATCAAATAAGGTTTGACTTCTAGTCAGACTTAGCATAGATTCCATCCATGCACGTACTCAGGGATTCGTGCCCCCTCAGACAAAAGGAGAAATGCAGTATGGCTGCACTACGTGGTAAAGCATATTGGGCCAAAGTTCATGAGCCTGTTCAGAACAAGTGGGACCCGGAGAAGATCGAGTACTCGATCAACATCGGGAATCTCTCTGACGAGGACAAGGCTTTCCTGACAGAGCAGAATCTTGGGACTAAAATCAAGACTGACCCGAAGGGGACGATGGGTGACTTCATCCAGTTCAAGGCCCGTGACACCAAGCGCATCTACAATCGGGAAACCGGTGAGTCGGATGTGGTGGACAACAGTATCCTTGTTGTTGACTCCGAGAAGCAGGACATACCGTCAAATGTCCTGATCGGGAACGAGTCAGAGGTAGTCGTCTCGTTTAAACCTGTCCACTACAAACGCTATGATGTATGGGCTGCGGAGTTGCTCGGCGTACAGGTTCTGAATCTGAACCAGTACACCCCCGAGGTTGACCCGATGGCTGACTTTGATCAGGCAGCTGATCTTTCTGCATAGTATGTACGGGTCCGGGGGTACCCGTCATCCACCCCCACCTAATTTCAGATGGTGGCTGCTCCCCATCTGACGGGGCGTTGCTCATATCCAACGTGCCAGCAGGTCCGGGGGCACCTGTCCCACAAACCCCCAACTAATTGAGGCCGCATGAAACGCATCGAGAACATACCAGAAGACCTCCAGACGCTGTTCGATTTCGGGATTTCAAATCCTGATCCGGCGAATGTCGAGGCGATGATGACGGACATACGCGAGGCTGTGCTACGTTCCATCGGAGAGCCAGCCAACAAACCGAAGACACTTCGTATGTCGAACATGGGACGGCCCGACCGTCAACTGTGGTACGACATCAGCCGACAGACCTCCGGCTCCGACATGCCGTACAGTCTCCGGATCAAGTTCCTGATGGGCCACCTGATGGAAGCCCTCATCCTCTTCCTGATCAAAGAGGCTGGACATTCGGTCGAGGATGAGCAGCGCGAGATCGAGATCGGCGGTATCAAGGGACACATGGATGCCCGGATTGACGGGATCGTAACCGACGTCAAGACAGCATCACGGTACGGTATGAAGAAGTTCGAGGACGCATCGTCACTCATCAATGACGATCCATTCGGCTACATCGGACAGATCAGCGGGTACGCACAGGCCTGTGGTGATGATCGTGCTGCCTTCCTTGCAATCAACAAAGAGTCCGGGGAGATCAAGATTTGCACTCTCTCCGGCAACCATATGATTAATGCAGAGGAGCGGGTCAGCCATGTCAAAACCCTCCTGTCTTCTGATACGCCACCTGCTCGATGTCACGATCCGATTCCAGAAGGGAAGTCGGGCAACCTCGGGTTGGCGAAGGGTTGCACGTTCTGCGACCACAAATTTGAATGCTGGGCCGATGCAAACGGCGGCGCAGGACTCCGAAGATTCCGATACTCCAACGGAGTGAAGTACCTAACCCATATTGTGAACACGCCAAATGTCGAGGAAGTCGTCCGGTAACGGTCACTGGAAAAATCCATCTAAGATTAAACTCGACCCGGACAACTCATTCGGCTTTGTCTATCTGATTGTCAATTTAGAAAGCGGTCAACGATACATAGGCAAGAAGCAGTATCACAAGTACAGTAAAGGTAAACGTATGGCCCCCTCGGATTGGCGGTCGTATACCTCGTCAAGTCGCTACGTCAACGATGACATACGCCGACATGGCAAACAGATATTCCACTTTGAAATTCTGGCAGAATTCGACTCTCGCAGCGGATTGACTTACGCCGAGACGAATCTTCAGCATGTCTGTCATGTGTTGACGGAAGTCAATAGAGAAGGTGACCGCCTGTTCTACAACCAGTTTATCGACAAGATAAGGTTTATACCGCAGGAGTACCTGACAGAAGAACAGCGTAAGAAAGTAGTCTGTCGTGTCCTCAAAGATTTCCATTGACCTCGACAATCAGTTAGAGGTAATGTCGGAGGCACCGTCTGGTGATCCGCATAAGCTGTTATTTTTGGCGGTTATCTTTCAGGCCATGCTCGATGCAACAAAGCCAGAGGCAGAGAATGAGTCAGCAGAAGCGGTCCTTGAACGAGGCAGGGCACAGGCGTGGCTCTTTGCAACAACGGGAGTTACAGCAACAGACTTCATCACCGTCTGCGATCTGGCCGGGATCGACTACAGTCATGTCCGGTCCTTTGCCCATCAGGTCATCAACACAGGCGAGTCCAGCTTCATCAGGAAAAAAATCAATGCCATCCTCAACCACAGTTAAATCAGACGGCTGGTCCACCAGCTACTACGAACTGCCGCACGGCGCGGCTGAACTACAGGACCTGATCGAGTATCGGGAGATGAACTTCAGCGTCGGTAACATCTTCAAGGCCTGTTATCGTCTGGGCCGAAAGGACGGGGCGACAACGCTCTACGACCTGAACAAAATTAAGTGGTACGTCGAGCGTGAGATCATCAGGCTCGAACGTGAGCAACGGCAGCAGCAGTTTGAGTTTAAGGAAGAGTATCTATGAAGCAGGTCAACGGCCTCTGGCTCCCAGATTCAGACACACACTTTGCCGGTCCTGATTATGAGATCGGGACACGGCGGGTAGCCCTTGGCCTGACCAAGAACCGGCGTGTTGCTCTCGATGTCGGTGCCCATGTCGGCATCTGGACACGACACCTTGCCGAGGAGTTCGACACGGTCTGGGCCATGGAGCCAAACCCTGAGAACTTTGATTGTCTTACCCGTAACACCGACGATCTCGACAACGTGGTACTCCGCAACGAGGGTGCGTCGTGGACAGACGATATGATGACACTGGTCCATAATCGTCAGGGTAACTCTGGCATGTGGTCACTGGCCGCACCGGGGCAGAAGGTTGACGGGACGGCCTACTTCGTCAAGGTCGTCACCATTGACAGCCTTGCCTTACCTGATCTAGACTTCATCAAGATTGACGCCGAGGGACATGAACCTGCCGTGCTGCGTGGGGCGACAGATACCATTGAACGATGCCGTCCTGTACTCTGCCTTGAGGTGAAGGGTAACGGCGTATCGTACGGGGCCGTGGCTGATGCTATCAACATGGCCTTGTCATCTTTTAACTTTGATTATCATCCGCACCGCATAGGTTCGGAGATCATCTACACACCGGCATAACATGGCAAAGAAAGTAGAAACCCGAGTCGTCCGTACCAAGACAAAGCGTCGGACATTTCCTGTAGGACGCCGCCACTCCAAAAAGATTGGCCGTAGATCAACGATCTTCCGTAAGCGCGGCAACCAGTAACCACCGGAGAATTACATGCAAGTTACCCTCATCAACTCAATGGGGACCGACCAGACTGTTGTCGATGCTGCGCGTGTGTCGTTTGCCAAGAAGGCAGACAATTACACCGAGGCCCAGAACGAGAAGCTGATCCAGTATCTGGCACGGCACAATCACTGGACACCGTTCGGTCACGCACAGGCAACCTTCCACATCGAGGCACCTATCTTTGTTGCCAGACAGCTTGTCAAGCATCAGGTCGGACTGGTCTGGAACGAGGTGTCGCGTCGATACGTGGACGACAAGCCTCGCTTCTTCAGTCCGTCCTCGTGGCGTCCACGATCTCAGGACAAGAAGCAGGGATCGGACAAGCACGACATAATTCCTGATATGCGTCAGGCGTGGAAGGTGTATGAGTCCGCGATCCACAACATCAGTAAGACCTACGGCATCCTGCTTGAGATGGGTGTCGCCCCGGAACAGGCCCGGATGGTACTGCCCCAGTCGATGATGACTGAGTGGTACTGGACCGGAAGTCTGGCAGCGTGGTCTCGTGTCTGTCGCCTTCGTGTCTCCGACGATGCACAGGCCGAGACAGAGCGTATTGCGCTGGACATCAGCCGTGAAATGAAACACTTATTCCCCGTATCATGGGCAGCACTGGAGGAAAATAATGGCTGAACCACAGGACTATCTCAAAAGCAAATTGGCGAGTCAGCGACTCGTACATAAAATCAAAAATTACTATGCCGACCGTGGCTCTCCCAACGTCCGTGTCTGGGTCGAGGAGGAAACGGTGGGCCGTCAGAAAATCTATCAAGTCAGGTCTAACCTGCGCTTCACCGTGCCGGAGATAAACTAATGTTGTCCAACCACCTACCAACCCAGTACCAGCAGTTCATTGCACTGTCCCGCTATGCCCGATGGCTTCCCGATGAGGGCCGTAGAGAGACATGGTCTGAGACGGTGGATCGTTACGTGGACAACGTCGTTGCCCGGCGCATCGACGACGAGGCAGTCGTGGAGGAACTGCGCGAGGCTATCCTGTCACTGTCCATCATGCCGTCCATGCGTATGATGATGACTGCCGGACCTGCCCTCGACCGTGACAACACTGCCGGATACAACTGCTCGTACCTTGCAGTGGACGACATGAAGGCGTTCGATGAGGCCATGATGATCCTGCTGTGCGGGACTGGTGTCGGCTTCTCTGTCGAGCGTCAGCACATCGCCCACCTGCCCGAGGTTCCTGATCAGCTATTCGACTCCGAGGACACCATCGTCGTTCACGACTCGAAGGAAGGCTGGGCCAAGGCGTATCGCAAGGTCATTGCCATGCTCTACTCTGGTGAGATTCCGAAGTGGGATGTGTCGAAAGTCCGTCCGTCCGGTGCCAAGCTGAAGACATTCGGTGGCCGTGCCTCGGGTCCGGAGCCGCTGGTTGATCTCTTCCGGTTTACCATCAACGTCTTCCGGGGTGCCGTGGGTCGTCGCCTGAACAGCATCGAGTGCCACGACGTGATGTGCAAGATCGGAGACATTGTTGTCGTCGGCGGTGTACGCCGTTCGGCCATGATCAGCCTGTCGAACCTGTCCGATGATCGGATGCGTCATGCCAAGTCTGGTCAGTGGTGGGAGCAGAATGCTCAACGTGCCTTGGCGAACAACTCCGTTGTCTACACCGAGAAGCCGGATGTCGAGTCCTTTCTACGTGAGTGGACAGCACTGGTCGAGTCCAAGTCTGGTGAGCGTGGCATCTTCGCCCGGTACGCAGCAGATAAGCACGTCGAGAACCATGGTCGTCGCAAGGCAGGGTACGAGTGGGGGACGAACCCATGCTCCGAGATCATCCTTCGCAACAACCAGTTCTGTAACCTGACAGAGTGCGTCGTTCGGTCCACCGACACTGTCGAGTCGCTGAAGAACAAGGTACGTCTTGCCACGATCCTCGGCACTGTCCAGTCTACCTACACCAAGTTCCCGTACCTGCGTCGTGTCTGGACGAAGAACACGGAGGAGGAACGTCTCCTCGGTGTCAGCCTGACAGGAATCATGGACTCGGTGGTAACCAGCCATCCCGACCCGGAGGTTCTTGCCGAACTTCGACAGGTTGCCGTGGATACTAACAAGGAATGGGCCGAGCGTTTAAACATTCCGCAGTCTGCTGCAATTACCTGCGTCAAGCCGTCGGGTACTGTCTCGCAGCTTGTCGATGCCGGGTCTGGTATCCATGCCCGACACAGCCCGTACTACATAAGGACTGTTCGTGGTGATGTCAAAGACCCTTTGACGCAGCTTATGATTGACGAGGGTGTCCCGTCAGAGCCGGAGGTATTCCATCCTGAATCGACCATGGTCTTCTCGTTCCCAGTCAAGTCGCCTGAGTATGCGGTTACCCGTAACGACATGACCGCACTCGAACAGCTGGAACTCTGGAAGGCGTATGCTGTCGGCTGGTGTGAACACAAGCCTTCGGTAACCATCAGCGTCCGTGATGAGGAATGGCTTGAGGTTGGTGCATGGGTCTACAAGAACTTCGATCTATGCAGCGGCATCAGCTTCCTCCCTCATTCTGATCACACCTACCAACAGGCACCGTATCAGGACTGTGACGAGGAGACGTATCAGGAACTGCTCGACAGGATGCCTAAGATGATTGACTGGGATCGTCTGGGCGAGTACGAGGCAGAAGACAACACGGCAGGGTCTCAGACACTGGCCTGTACTGGTGGAGTATGTGAAGTTGTCGATCTCGGCGCAGCGTAAATGTCAGGCCGCGTGTCGGCTTGACGAGGAGAAAGAATACTGCATAGGATGCGGTCGTACAGTCGAGGAAATTCGACAGGCATATAGAGACTACGTGAAGTCAACCAAGGAGAAGTAAATGTTAGAATTAATTCTTGCCATCATGCTGGGCATCAGCACCGTTCTGGGTCTGCCGTCTGGTGACGTGAACGAATACGGTCAGCCACAAATCTACGGCTGGGGTAACCAGACCATCGACAAGTTCGGCAACACCGCCGAGGATCGTGAGCGTCTGGCTGCTGAGAAAGCAGAAGGTAAGTAAAAAAAGTCTTTGTGAAGGTTGTCGTCTCTGATGATTATGTCCTCATGGATATATTCATTGGATACGACGCCTCCACTGTCGAGGCCTATGTCGCATGTACCGGGTCGATTCGAGAGAACACCCGTGATGAAGTTGCGGAGATTCATGGCCTTAATCACCGCAAACTTCGCGCCAACAACCTGTTCGACCGTCAATGGTCGGTTGATGAAGACGGTCAGTTCTGGGATCAGGAAGATGGTCGCCCGTTCTCGACGGAGTTTTCATTCACCCGTTTCTGCACTATCCCACTGGCCCGTCGCATGGGAATCAAGGATTGGGTCATGTTTTGTGACTCGGATTTTATCTTTCCGCACGACCTGACAAAGCTGTTCGACTACTGCCGAGGCTACCCCGACAAAGCGGTAATGACTGTCCAGTTCGACTGGCAACCCGAGGAGGGTGCCGTCAAGATGGACGGACGACAGCAGAGTCAGTA
>Ga0222718_10000797_pt1 | contig 32444 bp, 50 predicted proteins | sample C33_27DmetaG_FD_165045 | JGI IMG/M metagenome (GOLD analysis project Ga0222718, IMG submission 165045) | Estuarine water microbial communities from San Francisco Bay, California, United States - C33_27D | ecosystem: Environmental > Aquatic > Marine > Unclassified | place: USA: California...
GATCTAAGATCTGAATAAAAAACTTTAGTTGTTTTTGTACTTATAGCCATATTTTTATTTATCTTACTTTATTTAATTAAAATGAAATATTAACATAAGGCATTAAGGATTTAATCTTTTCTTTAGCCTCATCTCTTTCTTTTTTTGCTTCATCCCATTTAGCTTTAATATTAACAATTTTTTCTTGTGATTTTTTTTCTTCTTTAGCTTCAGGTAAATTATTAGCTTCTTCTTGTTCTGCTTCAACAGAAGGAATAACTACATCTTTTGTTTCATCTGGAAGAGGCTCTTCTACAGCTGTAATAGGAATACCTTTTTCTAATACTTTGCCATCTTCCTTTACTAAATCTTTTACTTTCTTACATAAATTATCTTTATCTATTTTACCACTTAAAATATCTGCTTTTAACTGCTCTATTTCTTCTAAAGATAAATCAGGAAATTTTTCTTGTAAACTATTTAAATTTAATAATGCTTGAGCTTTAACAGCAGGATCGCTACTATTAATTTTATCTAATATAGAAGTAACTTCTAATTGTAAGCTAATTTCTGGTAAGTTTAATTCCGGTAATTTTAAATCTGGTAAAGTAAAGTCACCAAAGTCAGGAAGCTCAATTTCTGGAATCATACCTTTTGCACCTTCTATTAATTTAGAAAGTTTAGCATCCATAGCTGCAGCTGCTCCGTTCAAGTCATCAGCAAAACCTTCTACAGAATCTTTTACATTATCAATTCCCTCTTGAGCTTCAGCTGCAAGTTTCTGAAGTTTTAATAAACCTTCTCCTGGACCGCAAGCCATTTATTAAGTTCCTCCTGTAGGTGGATTAGTCTGCTTATTATCTGGACCGTCTCCATCAGGTGCTGTACCACCAGTTTGTAAATGAGTATGAGTATGCAGAGTAACATTTGTATCAGTAATATTACCTGAAACAACGTCAATAGATCCTGTATTGTAATCTAATGTACCTGTAGTTGCATCAATGTCTTGTGTATCAGCTGTAATAGTCTGAGTTACACCAACATTAATTAGCTGATTAGCAGATGTTTGAATTTTTTGATCACCGGTTGATATAATATTTATTTTCTCATTCGCATTAAGATTAAATGTTTTACTAGTAAATTGAGTAAGTACATCTCTTGATGTAAGAGAGAAAGTTTTAGCATAAAAATGTTCTGAGTCACCTAATATATCTCTCTTCTCTATGCCTGTAATATTAACTTCATTATCACCTCTTGTAATAGTAGATGAAAGTTTTGTAGTATCAATGTTATGCTTTTCAATTAAAATAGAATTATTACCTTTTACAACTGTTCCTCTATCAGAGGTAATTTCTGTAGTATGATTACCACCAATATAATCCACTTTATTTTTCTTTACGTAAGTATAATGGTGCCCTTCAATTCTTTCTATTTTATTACCCTTAACAGATAAATTTACATCACCGTCAACAGTTATATTTAAGTTACCACCTGATATTAAAACATTCTTACCTTTAGCGCTAATTTCATAATCCTTACCTACTATCTTTTGAACTCTAGTTCCATCAGGCTGTATTTCTTCAAATGATCCTGATTTATGATATTTGTGTATTCTCTCACCACCAGGTGTATCGTCTATTTCTAAAACAGTACCCATTTCAGATTCAAATACATGATTAAGAGGATATTCAGATGGGTATGGATCAGCATCTTTTTCTATACCTCTTGGATCAGGTTCACTCCATTTTTTATTTTCATAATCAACTCCAGGGGTCCCGTCTGGTTTATCAAAAGATGTTTTAAAAGGAAATGCAATAGGAACATCTTTAGTTTTTGATGCTCTTTTTTTCTTTAGAGTAACATGCTCTTCTGCTTTCTTACCTCGTGCTAGATAGCTATTATCAGGATCACCTATTTTATGTAAACCTTCAATGTTACGAGGATAAGTTAAAGTAGGATCATTAAAAGCAGTATTAGCTTGAGGTTCTTCTCCTGGTATGCCTGGAATAGCTCCTAATACCATTGGTTTTTGGTAAAAACCTTCATCAATAAAAAAGCCAATTACCCAAGCGCCTTCAACTAAACCTGAAATAGGTCCGCCGACACCTGAGACACCAGGTGATGAAGGTGGTAATATAACAGTAGCCCAAGGTAACTCTTCAGTAGATATATCTGATAACTTATCAGAATGAACACCATAAAATCTTACTTTTACTCTTCCTACTTCTAAAGGATCTTTTCTATCTTCAACTACACCAAAATGCCATTGAAACTTATTATAATTTATATCTTGCTTAGGCATTAATAAGGCTCCTTACCAGTTCTACATAATGTTATTATTTGATAGTAAGTATCCGCTTTTAGATCATGAAGTATATCTTTAATTAAATAATTACCGTTTATCTCTTTATTTTCTTCGCTTTCTTTACCTGTTGTTGATCCAGTATTAGGGCTATATACGTTTATTCTTAAGACCTGTCCAATATCTAATGAACTATTACCTGGAATAATTATTTGAACTATATTATTAAAAAAAATAGTACCTAAAACTTTTTTCTTTAAATGTGAGTTACTGTTATCAATAAAATTAGGTAAACCTTTATTAACATAAAGCCAGTCTGTTGAATTACTTTCCTTAGCAAATTTTTCTAAATAATCTTTATCAACAGGATATAGAGTTTGAGACGGACCAGGTGTAAGATCATATTTAAGATCAGTTCTTTCTACTGATTTGGCTAAGTAATCTACTGTAGCTACTGAAGTATGTAGATTGCCATCTGATGCATGTTTATATGCATTAAATCTACTCACTTGTTTTATTTGAACAATCTCTTCTGCTTTTTTAGGATTAACTATACCCTGTCTTTTTACAATAGGATCATATCTATACGTATGATGATCTCTACCAGCAGGATATGTTTCACTCACCAAACTATCTAAATTACGAAAATTATAACCTTCTAAATCTTGATAAAAAAGAAATAAATTAGTATTGTAATCACCAGTATCTTGAGCCCAACTTTGTAAGTAACTCATAGAATCAAATGGTGTTTCACTCGGTATAGTGAAATCATTAACTCCAGATGTATCGTCAACAGTAAGTTTACATTTTTTAGGATAAAAAATCGAAGTGCCTAATTCATCAGCTTTATTTAAAGCTTTATCAAAAATTTTCTTTGCTGCATCTGAAATAGTTCCAGAAAAGAAATTATCTACTGAAGCAAACTGTTGTACATAAGCTAATTCATGAACCCCGTTTAAATTATAAGATTGGGTTTTATTATTATCTTTTTCAATAGTAATATTATCAATTTTTGTTAATCTAAAACAAGCTAATCTTTGTTTATGAGCTGGCTTTGATTCATCAAAATTAGGAGTTTGCCAGGTACAAACAATTACCTCTTCTCCAGTAATTTTTAATTGACCAAGAAGATCAACCGGATCATTTATCCTAAGCTGACATGAAATATTTGGTGAGTGTAAAGATGATTTAATTACTATTCCTTGAAAGTTACTTGTAAGATCTACGAAATTAAGCGCCCCATCAGGAGTAAATAAACCTAATAGTAAAGATGATACACCGTGGTTTCCTGGAGTAATAGTTAATGGCATTAGTCAAGCAGCTCTTTTAAATTAGTTTCAGCAAGGGATGCTAAATCATATCTTAATAATCTTATATTTCTTCTATCTTCATTTTTTAAATCTTCATACCTGTAATTAGTTATACCGGTTAAAGAGTTTTTTAAATCTATATCTGCGTATGTATAGGTGTCAACTGAATAAATATTTTTATCTGCATCTTCATAGTGATGTATATTTGAAATAGCTAATTCAATTGAATCGTATTTTTTTACAATATAGTTTTCAAAATTTTCTTGATCCATATACCATTCATAATATGGGTCAATAATTTTATTACTCATATATACAAGCCATGTTCTATCAACTGTACCATAATAATCATGCGCGACCGTCCATGGTGTATCAAATGTTTTTAAACTATAATTAGCATATGAAAAATAGTCTTCAGATAAAACATCAGTTAATTTAACTTTAGCAATAATATTTCTAGTATTATATTGATTATACTGTATTATCGGGAATTGTTCAAAATATCTCATTAATCAATTCCTCCATCTATATCATCTCCGAAGTCTTCACGAGTAATATAATCTAGTTCCATAAATTCTAATTTAATATCATATTGTACTGGTGAGCCTGTTTCTGCAAAGAAATTAGTTTGTTCATTGCCAGAATGATCAACTATAAAATTTTGTATTAGCCCAGGCTTATAAAAAATATTTTGATTAATATCCGGTGTAATTAAAGCACATTGAAGTATGTCAGGATAGGTTTGAACAAATAAACCATCAGACCCTATACCTTCTAAAGAAGCATGCATATGCCTCCTAATTTTAGATACTATTGTATTAAGGGCTTTTGTCTCACTAGCATTTCTTGGACTTAATTTCCAATTAAGACTATGTTTTCTTAAAGGAGTTCCTTTAAAAGCAGCAATATTAGAAGGGTTGTAGATAGAACCTAATGCTTGTTCAACAGCTGAAAAAGCAGAATCACCAAGAATTACTTTACCTGCCGATCTAGCTAACTTACTTCCGGTTAATAAACTGTACGCCGTTTGTATCCCTGGACCTGCTTTAGCAACAGCCCTAGCCATGCCACCTGCTTTAGCGTTTGCATCTTCCCCTGAACCAAATAAGTCTTTCAATATTTCTTCTGCTGCGGGATCATTTTCATTACCACTAGTATAAGCTGCTAGCGTTTTAGCGAATGCTTGAACAAACGGACCTGTTTTTGTATCCTCAATAGCTACACTATAATTTTGATTTAAAGGACTTGGTATAGGAAGAATAATTGAATCATTAGTTTGTATTCTTGTTGGGCTTAATTCACTATTACCGTCCGCCTGACCAGCGTTAAAAGAAAATTCTTGAAAGTTCATTATAAAACCATATGCTGCTAAATCAGAAGGAAATTGTAGTTGATTATAAGAGGCAAGTTGCTTTCTTGATAAATCTACTTTTTCCTCAGGACTCATTACAAACCCAGCTCTTGACGCTCTTGTTCTTTTATTACTATCTGACATTAAATGTATCCTATAAATATACTTATGGCTTATAAAGGTAAATTTAAACCTAAAAATTATTACAAGTATTTAGGTAACCCTACAAACATTATTTATAGAAGTTTATGGGAATGTAAACTTATGTCTTATTTAGATAGCCATCCTGATGTTATTGGATGGGCTAGTGAAGAGATAGCTATACCTTATAAAAGCCCTATTGATAATAGAAGGCATAGATATTATCCAGATTTTTATGTTAAGCGAAAAATAAACGGAAAATTAAAAGAGTCATTAATTGAGGTTAAGCCTTACAAACAAACTATCCCACCTAAGATGTCCGCTAAACCAAACAAAAAGTATTTAACAGAAGTTAAAGCATATGGTATAAATGAAGCAAAGTGGATAGCAGCTCAAAGCTATTGTAAAGATAGAGGATGGGATTTTAAAATTATGACTGAAAAAGAATTAGGGATTAAGTAATGGCATTAAAATTTTTATTTCAAAAAGTATTAAAAGACGCTGCTTTACTTAATATAGCTGCAAGTGTTAATAAGCGTTCAAGAGAATATTTTATAAGTAAAGCTAAAGAGATCGAGAATCAAAGGCCTAATCGTATTTTAGATAGAAAAGATATAAAGGACAACTTACAATCTGAATTGCCATTTAAACCAGGTGATATTTTTCTTTTTAATTATTATCCCAAAAATGCTGAAAATGAAAAAAAGCTTCCTTATTATGATAGGTACCCACTAATACTTTTATTAGATATTCAACCTGAATTTATACTTGGTCTTAATTTTCATTACTTACCATATCTTGAAAGAGCAATATTATTATCACAATTATACAGGTATTTAAGTGAAGATCAAATAACTGTTGATAATATACCATCAGTATTAGGAGAAAAAGCATTCGTTGATATAGATTATACTAAAGTGCAAAATTTAAACGTACCTAAGAAATATTGGAAGCCATGTTTTAAAAAGTACCTAAATAATAATATAAGGGGTAAAATGCTTAAAGTACATCCACAAGAGTGGGATATATTATTGCAATTACCTTTAGAAAGATTTGTTAGAGCAAACAGACAGACAGTTTGGAGAGAATCCAACGTTAAATGGAATAAGTAATGGCTTTCAATGTAAATGATATAAAAGCAAAAATACATGGTATGAGCGGGCTTCAAGTCCCAAACTTATGTCGTTTAAAATTTTCAGCTAAAAATCCAACGCAAATTAATACTTTTGCTGGAACTGAAAATTTAGATGCGTTAAGCCTTTTAGGGTATAAATTTCAAGTACCTAATCTTACAATAGCTACTACAGAAATAAAAAGACAGGGTTTTGGACCAATAGAAAGAAGAGCTAATAATTACGTTCCAAGTACATTAGCTGTAGAATTATTTTTAGACAATAATAATTTAGTGTTAGATTTTCTTAACAACTGGGCATTAGCTCACGTTCAATACCAGCCTGCAGGTCTAGATACAGTAAAAATGAAACAAGGTACTGAAGCATTTTTTGGACAAGTAGGTTATTTTGATGATTATGCTATGGATTTAGATATAGAAATTTATGATCCTAGAGAGAATATAATAGTTAATTATAAAGTAATAGATGCTATTATATCTAATCTAGGTACAATTGAACTAGGTTGGCAGCAAAATAATGAGCTAACTACTATATCATTACAATTAAGCTACAGAGGAATTATACCATCTACTACAAAAGCTCCTTCTGGTAAAGACGGGGATAGAGGTTTAAACTTATTCCAATTTGTATCAAAAATGAAAGGGGCAGTAGAAGTAGTAAAAAGTTTTGAAAAACCTTCAAACGTTCAAGATGCATTAAACTTATTGAATAATGCAAAAACTCTAGGTTCTGGATTTACGGGTGGTTCAGAAGCTGATAAATTTTAATATGGAGAAATATTATGTTACCTAAAATTGATGCGCCTCAATTTAATATTGAATTGCCGGTGAGTAAAAAATCTGTTAAGGTTAGACCTTTTACAGTAAAAGAAGAAAAGATCTTACTTTTTGCACAGCAAGAAGAGAAAGATAAGAGTATTATTGAAGCTATTATACAAGTTATTAATAACTGTGTATTAGATAAAACAAAAGTTGAACTTCTTAATACTTTTGAACTAGAGTATTTATTTATTAAGTTAAGAGCAATATCTGTTAATCAAATTATTACTTTAAACATAAAAGACGAAGAGTTATCAACAGAAGAAGAGCCAGTATGGGATAAAGCTGAATTTGATTTAGATGATATGGAAATTAAATTCGCTACTAAAGAGGCTGAAAGTAAAATAGAACTTAATGATACTTATATGATTAAGTTGAGATACCCTTCATATAATACAATAGGTAAATTTAGTAAAGAAGCATTATCAGATAAACCAGCAAGTCAAATTGCTGTAGAGCTAGTAGGTAGTGTTATTGAATCAGTTTACTCAAAAGATGGTAAAGAAGTATTTTTACTAGATGATTACACTGATGAAGAAAGAGAAGAATTTTATTCAAGTTTGTCGACAGCAAACTTTGCAAAAGTACAAGAATTTATGGCGTCAGCACCATACATTTATGGTGAATTAAAATATGAAAATAGTAAAGGTGAGACAGTAATTAAAGAGCTGAAAGGGTTGAGTGATTTTTTTATGTTAGCCTAAGCCACACGGACTTAGGTTCTCATTATCAATTGCAGTTTAACCTTATGCAGCATCATAAATACTCTTTAACGGAGATTGAAAATATGTATCCGTTTGAGCGAGAGTTATATACAGAAATGTTAATGGATTATTTGAAAGCTCAAGAGGAAGCAAGAAAGAGGAACAAATAATGGCAAAAGATAATGACAGAAATGAAGTCGAAATAGATCTTGATAAGTATATGGCTCTAATCGAAAAGATTGACAGCCAAGAAGATGTAATAAAGGAATTAAAAGATGAAGCAGAAGCAGCAAGAAAGCAGCTTGCTCCACCTAAAAGAAAATTCATGGATCTATTTTTAGATGATAATGACGTAAATGAAAAGGCAATAATAGGTTTTATTTCATTTAGTTTAATGACCATATTTGGAATCTGTGATTTAATTACAGCTTTCATGGGTCAAGATCTAGTTATATCTGATACTATTTACACATCATTTGTTGTAGTAACACTTGGTGCGTTTGGTATTAGTGAAGCTGGTAAAGCATTCGGAAAATAATAAATGGCTGAGGACAATAAAGGCGGAGGTACTTTTAACCAACCTAAAATTGGTAAAAAACCTTTGCCTAAAGGTTCTGGTGATTTAAAAACAAACTCGCAAGTGTTTGGCCTTATTGGTCAGCAAGTAATGCGTATTAATAAGCTTAGTGCAGCTGTTGAAAACAGTAATTATTCCCTTATAGAAGTATTAAGAGAAGAGTTTGATGCAAGTCATGCAATAGGCGAAAAACAATTAGCTGTTTACAAAGAAGTAAACAAATCTCTACTATCTATCAACGATAGTTTATTACCATTTAAACAACTTTCTTTAGAATTAATGGAAGAAGGTGTTGGTGGTTCAAAAACCGGTACTGGTAGCTCAACAGATGCAACTATAGGTGTTAAGGTTACACCAAGTTCTGGTGCTCAAGTAGAAGCATTAGAAAAGAAATTATTAAAGCTTGAAAAGTCCTTAGAACGTTTAGGAGGTAAAAAAGGTGGTGGTGGTTTCTTAGGTGGTGCAGCTTTAGGTGGTATTGCAGCCAGAACTGGGGGTGCTATGGCTGGTGGAGCTGCTGGAGGATCTTTAGGCGGTGCTGCTTTAGGTTTATTAGGTGGTGTCGGGTTAGGGTTAGCCGCTATAACTGGTGCTCTTTATTTAGGAGCAATGGCAGTAGATAAATTTGGTACTGGATTACAAAATGTGGCTACTGGTTTAGATGCTCTTGATAAACTAGATATAACAGCAGATAACTTTAAAAATCTTAATGAAGCAATTAAAAATTTATCAGATGATGTAAGTGTTAGAGGTGCTAGAGGTCTTAGAATATTTTCAGGCGCTGCGTTTATTGATATGGCAAGGGGTCTTGAAGCTCTCAATAATACAGAATTGGATGCTGAGAATTTTAAAGTACTTCAAGAGGCAATATATCGACTATCTACATCTACTACTGGTTTAGGTGCTATAGGATTAAAAATATTCTCTGGCGTAGCATTTGAAGAAATAGCCAGAGGTATGACAGTTTTAAGTGAAACTGACTTTGATCAACAAGGTTTAAAAGATGCTGCTGATGGTTTAGGTTATTTAATGAAGCAGCTTGATCAATTTAAAGCATCAGTTGCAATTCAAATTTTAAGTGGAGCTGATTTAAAAAATCTTTCTGAAGGACTACGTGATTTAGACGGTCTTAGTGATTTAAGCGATCTTAAAGGTAATCTGTTAAATGCAGGTGATGCAATTGGGAGCTTCTTATTAACATTTGTAGATACTGAAAGATTTTTTGGAAGTGATTTTAAAGACGGTGCTAAAGTAATTGAAAGATTAGGTAAAGGCAATGCTTTAGGGCATTTAGCAGACGGTATTGTTACATTATCTGAAATAAAGAATCCTGATGATGCATCATTTGCATTAACTACGTTAGGTGTAGGTTTAAGTAATTTACTTAAGCAAATGAATTATATTAATGTAGGAGCTATGAAGTGGTTAACCTCAGATTCATTTAAAGATGTAGCTGACGGTATTAATGAAATAATGATGTTTACTAATGCAACTAGAGAGGTATTAAATCCAGACGGTACTACATCTTTAGTAAGAAATGCTGATTTAGTAGCTAGTGACTTTGAAGAAGTAGGAAAGGCATTATCAAGTATTAATGATAGTGTTACCTATATGGGCACATATAATTTAAAAGTTTTAGCAAAGGGTAAAGGCGGCTTTTTTGGTGATAATATCAATGTATTAAATGAAGTAGCTGAGGGCCTTCAAAGCCTTCAAAATATAAAAGATTTTGATGTAGATAAATTTATAGGTATAGGTACTGCTCTATATACATTAGTAACAGCTGCAAGGGGAGAAGGCTTAAGTGATGTATTTAGTAGTGAATCTGATATGAGTGCCTTTGACAAATATTTAATTTCATGGGATTTTGCAGTAAAATCATTTGCTGGACTATTTAGAAATCCATTACAAGATACTGCAACCGGTTTTCAACTTTTAGGTAAAGCATTAGATGAATATAAAAATTTAGATGAAAATAAACTAGCTAATTTTGAAAGAGCTGTCCCTGCACTTAAAAGAGCTATTGTACTTTTACAAGATAAAAATATAGGTGAGAACGCTAATTTTGCTGTTCTTTCTAGATTCGGTAAAGCGTTAGATAAAATTAATCCAAATAATCTTAGGGCTATATCAGAATTATCAGAATCATTAGGTCTAGCTGTAAGAGGTATGCCTATAACACCTGATCAAGTAAGTGCTTTAAAAAATTCAGTAGTTAGTGAAATATTATATTCTCAACAAGTTAACGTTATGGAAGGTAGTACATCAGTAATTGATAACACTCAAATAACAACTCCATACCAAGGTCAACTTGGTTCATATCAACCTGCAGTAATTCACGTTTCAAAATAATTGGCGCGCCTACCAGGAGTCGAACCAGGAACCTACAGCTTAGAAGGCTGTTGCTCTATCCAATTGAGCTATAGGCGCTCAAACAAAAAAATGGGGCAGCATGATACCGCCCCCAGAAGAGAATTAGCTATTCAGCTAATTTTTGAAAAAACGACATTGTGTCGTCATCATCAGAATCAGAAGAAAGAGGAATATCTTCGTCAGCTGACGTAGTTGGAATCGATGGTGCAACTGCCTCAGGTTGAGGTTGAGGTGCTGATGCAACAGTTCCAGCTGCTTCACCTAAAGCTAAAACTCTATAGAGCTTTGTCTTTAATTCATCATATGACTTGAAGTTTTCGGTAGTAGTAAACTCATTAAGAGCATGCTCTGATTTCCAAACATTTTCAAGTAAGCTGTCATCATCGCTCAGCGGCGCTGAACTATCAAATTCCGACTTATCATAATTCCTGTAACCTTCTACATTACGTATTTTAAGCTTGAAGTCAGCTCCAGCCCAAAGGTCAAACGGGTTAACAGGTTTTTCATCTTCAAATTGTGGATTCATAAGATCATTTAATTTCTCAAAGATCTTTTTACCATATTTGTAGAGGAATACTTTACCTTCATTTTCAGGTCTAGTAGGGTCTTTAACAATATAGATATTAGAATAAAAAGAAAGCCTTCTTTTATATTTTCTAACTAAATCTTTATTAGCTTCAATACCTGAATTCCAAAGCATAGTATTATACTCTGATACAGGATCTTTCTGACCAATAGTTGTTAAAGATTTTTCGATATACCATTGTCCAGTAGGGCCTTGAAAACCATGATCCCACACTCTTACGAATGGAACATCTTCGCCTTCTGGTGCTGGTAAAAATCTGATAACTGCATAGCCATTACCTGCTTTATCCACATCAGGTTTCCAGATTCTATCGTCTGGTCCGTTCTGCTTCTTAGGACTGCTATCCAGTTTAGTGAGTGCCTCGGTGAGTTTGTTTAGCTCAGAAGCCGAGTTCTTCTTAAGTGCTTCAAATGATTGCGACATATTATTCTCCTTGCGTATTGCGGCATATATTGCGGTTTATTTGCGGTTTATCTATCATTAAAATAATCCAAAGTAATGGTCTTAAACTTATCTAAATCTATAGATAGAAAAGGCCTATACTTGGTTATTATAGTATATTTATCTTCCCAGATCAAGTCTTTTTGTAAATATTTGTTCCAAGTTTTACTATAATTCACTAGCATATCAAGTATGCACATTGTTTCAATACAAACTTCATTTCTTAAATATAACCTAAGCAAATGCGGATGGCCATACTTTTCGACAGCAAAGTTTTTATCAAAATTATCATCAAGATTACTTAACTCGTTTTTAAAAGTATAAGTTAAAGCTTCTTGTCTTTTTTTCCAGTTACGATATACATCTTCCGGTGCAGATTCTCTTAATTCACCAATCCAGAAATCTTTATCACCGTCAACTATATTAGCTAACAGAAAATTTTCAACATCTTTATGTTTAGATAATTTCATAAAGAAGTATTTGTCTTTTCTAATATTAAAAGCATGCTCAGATGCTCTTACTTTACCATTGTATGTAAAATAATTATAATGTTCTGTAGTAAAATGCTGTTTAAGAGCAAGATATTTTATATAGACCTCATAAGGGGATATCGTACTCTTCATAGTACCTCTTAAATCTATCGAATCCTTCTGAAGGGACTTGATCGTTTGTGCTCCACCAATCATAAAATTCCTCTAAATCATATAGCCAGAAAATAGCTGAATATCTTATTCCTTCAGTAACAGGAGTAACTCCATGAAACATTTTTGAATTAAACATAACAGTATCACCTAAATTTAAATCAACGTTATTAGCAACCGATTCATGATGAACAGGTCGATCACCATCAGGTTGAATTTTAAAGTCACCTCCATTATAATCGCTTTTATTGTTAAGTGCAATGGTTATTGAAACTTTTCTTTTAGGACGTGAATTAAAAATATAAAATTGTTCTGGATCTGTGATACGGTTACCATCACCGTCAACATAGACAGTATAATCAATATCATCCATATGATAATCAAATTTGGCTTTTAATCTTGAATCATATTTAAGAATACTAATACTTTCATTAGTATAGAATTTTTTATTAAAAAGCTCGTTAGCTTTTTTGATAACTTTAGCAGCTATTGGTCCAGTACAATTATAATTTATACCTGAAACTTCTGTAATTCTAGCCGACTCATAAGTAATAGTACTACCACCTTCATCCAGTGCTGAAGCACGATCCCAACCACTATCTTTAAGAGAAAATAAGTCACTTATTTCTTCTCTAGAAAGAAGATTTTTAATAATAATACTTTTCATTAAATCGGTAGTTTATTACCTGATGCTTTTAAGAGTTTTTTGCCTTCAGATTCTGCTGCGAGTTTAGCTTTTAAAACATGGCTATTTTTTACTAAAGAAGCGATTGTTTCAATCTCTACGTTATTTTGCTCAGAATAGTGAGTAAGAGCGTCTAAATAGCCTATTTTCTTATCATTTACAAATGTTTCAATAGATAGAGCAAAGTCTTTTACTGTAATTATTTTTTCATCAATTTGTTGTTGGATTGTTTTTTTATCCTGCATTTCTCATTCTTTCAACTAACCTTACTGATCTGTTACCAACTTGATTATACCATCTCGAGTCCATCATTTGATTAGCTGCCTCATTATAATTTTCTTCATTAAGAGCTCCAATAAATTTTTTAAATTTACTTAATCGAGTTCTTCCCATATTAAACATCATATTAATAAGTATCTCTTGTACTTCATCTAACTTTTCATCAAAGTCAGGAAATAACACTTTACACTCATTAACAGTAACTTCAAGATCATGATCAAATACTTCTAAGCATCTTTCTTCAGATACAGGAGTACCAACATCTTGGCCATGTTCTGGATCTGTTTCTAAAACTAAGTGACCGATACCAAAGGTTGGATAACCTAGGTGATCAAGATAAATTTCATGAACAATACCTTCATCTATTTTAAGCTGCTCAATTACTTTTTCTTTGTTATACATATTTACTCCGTATATTATATAATATATTATGTGTTAGTTCAACTATTTATTTAACCTTAAAGAGTACTTACTTTAGGACATCTCTCCTGATATTTTTTAACTTTATCAATTAATCTATAATTGTGATAAGCAACTAAAGCTATCATTCCTGTTGCCCACATAATGTCTTCATTTTGTACAACATATCTATTATAATCTGGATGGTAGATAGGATATAATGTAATTGCTTTATGTGCTATCAATCTTTCTAGTGATGGTCTGTTTGGTAATAATGGATTGGCTTCATATGTGCATTCATACTTCATTGCTTGATTCGTATAATGCACATCAGCTATATTTACAAGAGTTAAAGCTACCCACCAATACCAATCAGCTGGTTCTAACCAGTCTTTCTTAATTGACAGTGTAAATGGTGACAGGCTCTGTCTTTCCTTTGACAGTGATGGTATCGACTTTATTGAATTTTCCAGATGTACTTGCTTTATGAGTGAACTCCGATAGCAACAAGTCCACCCCATCGTAATTTCGTGTTTGGCTTTCGAGTCTAGCTGCAAGGTTGACGGCATCTCCAATGACGGAATAGTCAAATCTAACTTCTGATCCCATGTTTCCGACGATGCAGTCACCTGTATTGACACCAATGCCAACATTGATAGGAGGCAAGCCGAGAGGTTTAAGTTCTTCATTGAGTTTCTTAGTAGCTTCAATTATTTCTACACTTGTTTTGATTGCCATATCGGCATGGTTGTCACACGGTAAAGGAGCATTCCAAAAGGCCATAATACAATCGCCCATATACTTGTCTACCGTTCCCCCATTATTTAGTATAATCTTTGTTTGTAAATCTAAAAACTTATTTACTAACTCTACCAATCCTTCAGGGTCGTCGTTGTTCTTATAATGCTCTGATATAGGAGTGAATCCACATATATCCATGAACATAAAACTCATCTCTTTTCTTTCACCACCTAACTTTAATAAAGATGGATCATCCTGTAGTTGCTTTACTAAGTCAGGTGATACATAAGTACCAAATTGTTTTTTAATTTCTTGCTTTTGTTTATAAGTATTATAAAATTGTACAAATGCGCCATGGCTAAATACTAATACGGTAGAAACAATAATCCAAGTTGGATCAAATAAGAGATATTTTGAATAGAAAACTGAAGAAGAAGCTAAACCAACAAACCCAACGAAAACGAGGCTGGCAACACCAGACATCCAAACGGCAGCTCGACTTAATAGAACGAGACAAAGAAGACCAAGAAGTGCTTGAGCGATTAGCTCGACAAAAGAAAAATAATTGGGACGTTTAATAACGGTACCATCTATCATTGTCTTTACTAAATTAGCCTGAATATCATGAGGGTACATTGCACCTACAGGAGTGGGTATAATATTTGTTCCCTCAAATGTAGCTCCTATTATCAAGATACTACCCTGAGGTATATTCTCTCCCCTTATATCCCCTAAGCTAACACGTTTAAATTTATTCCAGTACGTGTTATATACTGTTCCATCATTTAACGTAGAGATCTTGTCATACGCAGGGATACGCACCCATTCAATACCAATATCGTTAGTTTTTATCTGATATGAAATATCGCCAACGGCAACCCTTAGAATTTCTAGAGCAAAAGAAGGATATACCTTTTTATTAGCTGAAACTACAATAGGTACTTTTCTAACTACACCATCTATGTCAGGTACAGCACCTATTGATCCATAACCGTCTGTTGATTTAGCTAAAACTTCCCATGGTAATAATATTCCTGGAAAATCTAAAGTATATTCTTGAGCTGGTATTCTACCTAAAGTTGCTGTACCGACGTGTAATTCTCTCTCAGTTTGAATTTGATTAGTCGGGGCAGTAGCTAATATAGTAGGATAATATTGTAATGTTTCTGCCAGATTCCAATCACCATTAAATCTATCTTTTTCTGAAAGTATAATAGAAAGCGCAACCAGGTTATTGGGAGGAATATTATTTAACTCAAAGGCAAACTCATCTCTTGGCCATGGCCATTGACCTAATTTTTTTAGTGACTTTTCATCTATATCAATTAAAATTATTTGATCAGATAATTGCACCTCATGATTACGTTGAAGCATATCAAAATAATTTAATCTTGTTGCTTCTAATAAAAAAGGATCAGCTACTCTTAGAGCTAAAAGAGCTAGTAATGTTATTCCGGCGTGCCAGAGTTTCAATTTTGTGTAACCGATATTGAACAGCCACCAACTGTGTAGCAATAATTTGTAACACTATATGATTGATTTAGATTGCTTGCTTGAGTAGCCCCAATTGTTGTGGGTTCAGTTCCTCTTAGTATAACAGACATGTAATGGTCACCACCATTATCTTGAATAAGGTCGACATCATTACCATCATTAAAAATATCTAAATTGATAAATTTACTACTACCACCTTTTTGATCTGTAAAAATATCATTATCATCTCCTTCAAGATGCAACCAATATTCATGGCCTAAAGAATTGATGTTTGTTTTTTGTGTCATAAGAATAGTATTGTCATTACCCGTAATGTTTAGATGAGCAAAAGTATCTCCATACTCATCATTATCAATAGTAAAATTTCCACTAGTGTCAACATTATATCCTTGACCAAGTTTTAATGTATTTCCATCTCCCCAAACTCTACGAATCTCTATAATATTTTTGTTACCTGAACCACCACTATCATTTGCTTGTTTTATAATAACAGTATTATCAATACCATCGATTCCTTCTAAAGCTGTCCATTGTTTAATAACATTATTATAACCAATTTGAGTTATATCAAGGTTAAAGTTATCACCATCTTGTAAAATTGTAATTTGGTTATCATCAGCATGCAGAGGGGCAATAAGTAAAATAAAAGGAGCCCATGGTTTTATCCAATATTTAAATATAAATGCTTTAATTCGAGTAAACATAAATCGTTTTCTTTCCATCTGTATAAACTGATATTAATAATCTTCTAGTTTTCCAGAATTTCATCCTTGTCCTCTATACTTCTTCAAAGATCTCTTTTTATTTTTATTCATTGTAGCTCTAGCTACATTATTTCTTCCTTGCGAAGTTTTTTTACCTCTAATTCCAGCAGTAGGTACGTGATTTTTTTGAAATTTAGTAGCCATCTATTCCCACACTAATTTAACGCCTCTTCGGGCTAATTCATTTCTGCATTTCTGCTTAATTTTAGGTTTCTGACCATTATTTATATAGTCTATAAGTTCCTTCTTTGGAGTTTGCTTAATATAAAAATGTTCTATTGGAGCAGTATTAGGGTTACCGCCTCTTACGAATTTCTTTGCTGATGGTTTAAATTTTGTTGGCATTATATACTCCTGCTCTCCTAGCATCTTTTATTTTTGCTTCATCTCTTATCTTTTTGCTTTTATCTGAGATAGGTTTAAGCATCCATAAATATTCTTTTTTAATATTGCTCATATTATATATCCTTTTATTAATAAAATCAACTAGTTACCTTGTTTAATTAATATAATTATATCATCACCACCATTACCAAGAATAGTACCTTGATACCCGTCAACGTTAGTAGATAAACTAAAGCTAGCTCCTGCACCGAATGTTATACTAATAACACCATTAACATTTCTATATACTACTAGTTTACCATCTTCTTCAAATACATTATATTGACTATCATTGTTTAAACCAAATTGAGCACCTTTAAGAGTCCATCCTCCAATATTACCTGTACCAGCTTGAGCATCACCAAGTTCTTCTGTTGTTCTTAATAACTCTTCTACAGCATCTAATAAGTCAGGTAAAAAGTCACCAGCTAGATAGTCGATATCTATTCTTCCATTTCTTGCGTCATATTCTGGATCATTAGCGTAATCATCATAATCTTTATCAAGCTCATCATATGCTAAAAAGTCAACATCAAGAATACCTTGATCTTCATTCATATCTGCCTGAGCATTTTCTTCTATCTGTTCTTTTACTTCAGGAGGAGGATTAACAATAAACATATTATCAATCATATTAGGTGTAATGTTATTAAGCGTTAAAGTTTGACTAGGGGGTGTATCTAAAGTATTTACCATTGTAGCTTGATATGCTTCATTTAAGGTAATAGTACCACCTAAATTAGTAACTGTTATTTCACCAGATGCGTCCCCGTTTTCATCTGGTAATAATATAATTAATGACCTACCTATCTCATCTACTGTTGTAGTAAAATCCGTACCTCTAATTCCAATAGTAGCGGTAGGTGTTTTTATATCTATATTCTTCTTGTTCATTATAGCAAGTTTACCAGATGCAAATCTTGCGGTACCTTGAACAAATTGCATAGTCATTTTTGATTTGCTTGGATCGGGATCATAAATGACTTCGTCGATTAAAATTTTTGTATGTTCAGTAAGAGCTAATTCAGCTTTATCTTTAAACTCAATAAGCATTCTGCCATTAGCAGTTTCTGCTGTATCGTATAACTCTATTTTTGGAAGGAAATCCTCTGTAAGGATTAGTTGATTGTCATTTCTGACTATTTGACCAGCACCAGTCTGCTCAATTATGTCACCTATGGGGTCAGCAAAGACCCCATTGATGAGTAACAAATTAAGAATCGCTAGACGAATCTTTTTGATTAATTTGTATTGTTGCATTATCAGATGTAATATCTAAATCTATAGTTGCATTTGGTGTAGAACAACTAACTCCTGCACTTGTTGCACAAGTACCTGAGATTTGATTAATATCTATGTCAGCTGAATCACCGTTTAATTGCATTGTTAATGACTGAGAGCCATCATTCTGCAATGTATTAATATTATTACTGTCACCAGTAATATCAAAATTCCATGTTATATCATCTGCTTCCCAATCAATATCAAATATATTAGAACTACCTAATAATATAAGGTCTGCATCTAATCTTTCTGCGCTTGCTGTATAACCTTGATCTAAATCAAATGTATTACTGTCTCCAGTAACATTAAAATTAATATCGGAGCTATCAGAACTTCCGATATATCCTATATTCCAATCTATTTGATTTGAATCACCAGTAAAATCTAGCTTGTAAGTTGAACTATCAGCTATAACTGTCCCAAATAATATATTTTGATTTCCTAAAAAATCTAAATCAAAATTAAGGCTAGATCCAGTTATTACCATATCTGAACCTGTACCTGAAAAATCTGTACCACCTATCTTATTACCAAAACCAAGTTGGTCAATATATAGAGATAAAGTGTCACCTGATTGTTCGATTAAGATTTCGTTATCATCAGTGGCTTGCGCGAAAACAAAAGAAGTCGACAATAGCAATGCTATACTTATAAGTTTATTCATTTTCGTTTACCCTTTCTTCTATTACCCAGAATCCTCTTTCGTGACCCTGGTAAATTAATTCCAGCACACCAGCTTCAATAGCTGTTCGTACTGCATATGTCACCGACTCATTATTCCCCACACCATCTTCAAACTCGACTAATTGAGTTCCTTGCTCGATAAAACGGAAGACGTCTCCTCCTGAGCCATAACTCAGTATAGTCTTTCTCGTTTGAACATTTAATAATATCTCACCAGTGAGAACCGACACTGCTCTCATTGAAATTGTAACAACATCTTGGCGATATTGTTTACTTAAACCTATTCCTAGAGTTCGAGCACCTCGTCCTCCAGATTTTATATTAGTATCGTACCCTATTATTCCACCTTCTATTATTATACCAGCGAATAATAATGGTTGAATACCCTTATCATCTTGTCCTGTTTTATTTGCCACATCAGTTCTAGCTGATCTGATAATCTGTCTTTCTCTTACTAAATGGTCAATACCACTTCTTTCTACTACTCTAAACCATGTACCGCTACCTGCTGTTTTTAGGGCATCGATAACCATTTCTACCCCACCTTGAGTTACAGCAGTGGAGAAATCTGCTATTCCTTCTCTTGCCTTTCTTTGACCTGTTTTATCAATAAAATTATAAACAGTAACAACAGGTTTTTCTTTCGCTGGGGGTAGTTGTAATAATTCTAAGTAAGATGGTAATTTTACTACTTCAGGATTTTCAATGCAGATATATTTTCTACTAACTGATTTAGCAACTCCTGTTACAACGTCTTTATTCCAGCCCTCTTCGTACTTACCTGTTTCATACGCACATTGACCTGGTCCTTCTGACCATTGCGGTACTGATGCGCAGCTTGTAAGTAGTAATGCTGTTAAAATATATTTAACCATTATCTGGATCTTGCCCAAAGTTTCCTGTACCTACTGGAATCTCTAATACTGTTTCAGTACCATCTTCTGATACTACCGTTAATCTTATAAACTCTGCACCTGATTCATCTGTAATAACTTCCCAAGTAATAATATTACCTTCTAAAGCAAATGATCCGAACCCTGCAGGGTTATCATTAGCAAACATTGATTCAACCAATTGCTTGGCAAATTGTGCGTAGATTCTAGACTCTAAGTTACGAATGAACTTAGCTAATGTTGTATTTTCTGCTTCTCTTTCAGCCGTTTTTCTAGCTGATTCAAGAGCTTCTTCTATTGTTTTCTTTCTAGAGTGCTCTTGGTTTTCTATAGTAAGGTAATGCGCACCCTGACCAATTCCACTGAATGAAGGATTTTTAAACTCATGGACTATTTCCTGAGCAAATACTGATGATGTAATTAAAAATAAGCTACTTACGATTGCCCTTTTCATTGACTTTTTCCTTTAGTTTTTCCACTTCTCTATATTCTAATACTACATTAACTTTTTGTTGAAGTCGAATAAGATCTTGATCAAGCATTCTAGTTTGATCAATCACTCTTATTAATGCCATGTGCATTTCTTCTATTTGAGGTTCAATATGTTCTCCTATGAACCACCATACATAATAAATGAAATACCCCATACCTATGGACATAATAACAGGAAAGCCATAATCTTGTATAAGAGATACTAATGTTGAAACTTCTTCCATTAATCTCTCCTAACATCTAATTTGTCATCTTCGATAAAATTCTCAGCACGAGCAATTCTTTCGATATCGGGTTTTAATTCTAAAGCACTACTAACAAGAAGATCTATTTTAATCATCTCATTGCTCATAGTGCGCGCTCTATTTTCAAGCATTTTACAGAAACCTGTTAACGTTTTTATATTGTCAACAATTCCTTCTAGAATTTGTTTAATAACGGTAAAAATAAAGAAGCCCATTACTAAAGATCCAGCAATGGGGGCTCCGAGTTCGCCGACTAATTCTAAAAAGGTTTCCATATTGCCTATATTTAGGCAAATTAAGGGTTAATAAAAGACTTTAACCCCGTACTTCTCTTCAAACCTATTTGCATCGGAAATATTATTTACCATAGGTTCACCTCTTATGTTAAGAGAAGTATTAAGAAGAACTGAACAGCCTGTTCTCTTCTTCCATTCCTCTAGAATTGCTCTAAAGATTGTAGGTTCGTTTTTAGAAACGGTTTGTATTCTTGATGTGCCATCTTTGTGAGTAACAGCAGGTAGATTAGGATCAATACAATCAACTACCATTTGCATATAAGGTGAAATATAACCTGGCTTAAAATGCAAGTTAACATCTTCTTCTAATACGGCAGGTGCAAAAGGTCTAAACTTTTGTCTTCGTTTTATAGTATTAACTTGATCTTGTGCATTAGCTCCTCTCGGGTCAGCAAGTAAAGATCTATTACCAAGTGCTCTAGGGCCAAATTCAGCAGGACCTACAGCCACACCACACATACCATACCTTTTAATATGAATAACTATATCTTTAGCTAATGCTTTAATGGGTTTAGATGGTTCTATATTAAAACCAAGGTAAGGATGTTCCCAATTTACTTTTTTGCCGTAGGCTAAAGCGGCAGCGCCAAGCGAGCCCCCTGCGTCTCCAGGATTAGGAAATATCCATAAGTTGCCATTGCATTGTTCATGTAATTTGGTATTAGCAACACAGTTAAGAGCTACTCCACCTCCATATACAACATTATTAGAATATGTTAAAGCTTTATCAAATAAAACCTCTAATTTATTCTCTAAAATAATTTGTGCATTGAAGGCAATATCAGCAGGTTTATATCTATCAAGGCCCATTGCTTTAACCATTGATTTAGGAATACCTTTATGTAAATTATGACTAAACAAACTAAAAAGTTTAGGTAGTAGATCTTTTTTATACTTACCAAATGCAGCCATACCCATAAAGATGTATTCTTCATCTAAAGGTCTAAGTCCTACAAAGTGAGTTAATGCAGTATACCACAGACCTATTGAATTAGGATAGCTTTTAGAAAATACTTTTTTGTATTGAGCGTATCCATTATTATTATATGAACACTTCCATATGGTAGTCGTATCCCACTCACCAATACTATCAACAACAACAGCTGCTGCTTCATTATAGTCTGATGTTTGGAAAGTTGCAGCTGCATGTGACTTGTGATGATGGAATGTTTTATCTGGACTCCATGCAAGTTGTCTCTTTGAAAAAACAGTATTAAATTGACCAGCATATAACTGTCTAGTCTTTTTTAGAAATGGTTTTTCAAAAAGTGCTGTTGTTTTTATATTAAAATTACTATCAATATAATCTTTAAGCTCTGATGAGATATATTTCTCATGTTTATTACCTGAAAACCTCTCTGAATGAGAAGCAAATACAATATCACCATTTTTATTAATTACTGATGCTGCTGCATCATGAAAACCTTCACTCCATCCTAAATACATAAATCACCTCATAAAATTATCGTACAAATATTTAGCATACTCCTTATGCGCTTCTGGACCAGGGTGGCCCTCCGGCATTTTATCTAAATTATTGTTTTCAGTAAACTCATTAAAAGACATAGTGGCTTTATCAAACCCTATACGTTGATTGCCTGTGAGCTTATTAATTATAACATCTACATACTCTTTTACAGGCTCAAGTCTAGTACCCTTTGCGTTAGTATTAAAGTCGCTAAATGTCTTTTTCATTGTATACGTATTGCCTTGATGAAACCAGCCTTGATAAAAATCAATATTAAGTAATTTGCAAGTTTCCCAGATATCATCTATGTAATTAAACGTCTTACATATTCCTGTTTCACTATTGTAAATATTAGAATAGTAATCTTCATATTGATCTTTTAACATTCTCCATGGCATACTTGTTAGCCTTGAAGGAGAGAATTGAAAGAACGGATCATTCATAATAAATTTTTTATCTTTACCATATAGCTTATTATTCATTTGCATTTCTTTAGCAGCATGTTGAACCATACTTGATTCTAAATGAACATTTTCTACTCTTGCAAAATCACTCCACAATATTAAACATTTTGTAATACTCTTATTATTAAAAAGCTCTTTTTTAGTCGTGCGCCAGATTCTTTCATTTGAAGATCCAGGCCATGCCTTGTTAATAACATCAAGGTTAAGAAGCTTACCAAGATGAGTAGAATACCTTTCCTTTTCATGATCAGGTAATTCATCTCCATAACTAAAACTACATCCGTTAACTAATAAGGTCATTTTCTTTAATATATTCACTTAACCATTTACCCATAAACTCATGAGCTTCTCTTCCAGGGTGCCCCATACTATATAATGAGTTTGGTAAATGATTTTCTTTTCTAATTGATTCAAATGAAATCATATCTCCTACTTTATGACCGAATATATGATCTTTACTATCTAAGTAATCACTAAAGTAATTAATTTTTTCTACGAGTAATTTATTATCACGAACATCTTGATCTAAAAAATTAGCATGTCTAATATATCTTTCAAGATTAGATTTATATTGCATTTGAACAATAGGTATATTTTTAGAATCACATATCTCTTGAACACTAACCATTAAAGATAGTGTATCTAATGCAGCTTTAGATTCATTAGCTATAAATCCATAATAACCTTCGACAGCTTCTCTTAAATAAAAATCTTTAATATTATTTGTATTTTGCGGTGTAATTTGATTAATACCAGTATCGTAATTACTATTATCCCATAAATTAGGTCTAAATACTTCCGTTCTTAAAGCATCTGACCACATTATAACAACCAGATTAGGATTATTGGAACTAATATATTTTATAAACTTTCTAAAAATATTAAAATTACATGAAGCGGGTTCAGCTTCGTTAATATGTTTTTGCTTTAGCGTTTTTGCTGCTACAGTAGGATAACAATATTTACTACATATTTGTAATGTATCATGCTTACCTGTTCCTATACCATAGGTATAACTACAACCATTAAAATAGATCATTCTTCATAAATGAAAGGGTCATTCTTTTTCATTCTCCATAATTTATATTTAACTAATAACTTTCTATATATTCTTTGAATAAAGTTTAGTTTCACTTTTTTCTTTTTAAACTTTGATAGTTCATCCATTATTTAAGCCTTTTATAATTATCTCCATATAAAGACACAAATGATGTATTTTCTATATCTTCTGGTGCTACAGTCTTTCTGTCTTCACTTTTAGGAAAACCAAGCGGGTCTTGATAAGCAATTGAAAAGCGTCCATAACCTTCGTGAATTTTAGTAGGTGCTATTCCTGCATGATCAACATTACCCGGAAAAATAACCAGTCTACCAGGTTTAGGATTAACACAATCAATTACATTATGTTCTTCATCTGCAAATTTAGTTTCACCACCCCAATTATGATCCCAACACATATTAGGATAAACCATATATGTTAGGCCATCAGGATTATTAGGTGAGTCTTTATGATACATAGGTGAATCACCAAATTTAAAGTTATTCATTAAAGCTCTAGAGAATAATGGTGTTTCAATACCAATCTCTAATAACCTTGTTTGCATTATATCATTTATATCTTGAATTATAGCATGAAAACCTACCCATTGTTCCCACTTAAGCGATTTACATAACGTAGCAGACTTAGCTCCATATTCTTGCATATCATATCCAAGTCCCCAGAAAGGGTAACTTGCAAAGTAAGCATCCATATGTTCTAATTGAGCATCAGAAAAGATGCCGTCGACAACCGTACATACTTTAGATTTTATCACCTTCATATTATTATTTATATACCTCTAAGACCTGCTGTATGCATCTAAAAGTGCATCACCAATTAGTTCATCACCAAAGAATACTATCTCTCCAGTCTCTTTAATTTCTCTTTTTATAACCCCATTATTGTACTCAATATCTAATACAGAGCCGTCTTCCCCTCTAGTATCATACCACATTGAATTAAAAGCATGAGCATGTATTGATTTAATTGTTGATGCCCATTTCTCTGCTTCTAATAAAAGCCTCTGTCTTTCTACTCTTTCGTCATATTGTCCCATAAACGCTCCTAATTATGTCCTATATGCATTCCTAATAATACACCTAGGCCGAATACTATCCAGTCCATAAAAAAATGAAGAATAAATGACATAGCAAATATCTCTCTCCAATGAACTTTACATATATTTATTTTTTCTTTGATGTATTCCATATTAAAAATCTCCAGGAGCTACTTGACAGCAAATAAGCCCTCTATCTCTCCACATATTTACAACAGCATCTCTATCATCAAATACTAATGTAGGATTATAGCCTAAACTTATTAAATGATCAAGCATACCTGATTTTAAATCCTGATCAGCATCATAGTTATCATCAGGTCTCATAATCATAGTATCGTAAGGAATATCTTTTAACTGTAAAGCGGTAATATCATGCTGTGCTTGATTCCTGCCAGTTAAAATAACTATTCTATGACCCTGCGCTGCAAGCGCTTTAGCAACAGAATGAATCTGATCTTTAGGAATATCATCTTTAGTAGCATCTACAAAACCAGACCAATCTTTTCTACCCATAGAACCATCTAGGAATTTTCTCCTATGATCTAAATCCATTAATGTACCATCTACATCAAAAATTACGTCCATTATCTACTCCTGGTTCATGCATTAGCTTTATTACTATAAATTTACCTTCTTTTCTACCTTGACTATAAAGCATGTCATACATTTGACCTGCTCCGTCTTTATGCCCTTGCCTATAACCAATATACTGCGCAAGCATACCTGTACCAATTACCACTCCTACTAATAATTCATTCATATCTACCTTCCTCTAATCCTATCGAGAAACCAAATCTGGCTCCTTGAGGTTCGGGATCGTGATACACACCGCATGGTATATAAAGTAAATCACCGTTATATAAATTATAACTGCTTCCGTCATCAAATGCAAATTTAGTTCTACCAGAGCCTTGAATAAAAAACACGTTAGCAGTATCTTTATGCCTTCCATGTGAGCCTGATTCTCTTGATAATGAACCATAAAGATGTACTGACATATCACCAGTACGGGATGGGAATGTATTTTGTAATTGTTCGGCAAGATCTACAATACTTTGAAACTTATCGTTTAAGAAGTGAATAAGAAAACCGCCTGCTTTCATATACCTTGTTAATTGCTTATCCATATTAATAAGTTCAATAACATCATCCCACTTATAGTTAAGAGTAGAGACAGCATTAGGTATATAAAAAGGGGTGCGGCTGTTAACCGCATCCCTTAGATCTTTTGAGTTTAACCAATTAGGCAGCTTCTGCATACTCTAAAGCCTTTTCTAATGCCTTAATCTTAAGGTTTTTAGATTGACCATACCAAGCACTTTGAAGTCTTGCATCTGAGTCATTACCTCTCTCATGATCAGTATAGTAAGTAACAGCATTAAAAGCTGACCACCATGACCCTTGAGCGTAGTTAGCTCCAGGTTGAGAGTTAAGTAATTCTTCTAACCTTTGACCAGGTCTAGATATTACAAGTTCGTCTGACTCTTTCTTAGAGTAAGTAGGGAATAAATCATTAAAGTATTCTCTAACGTTATCTAATTTAAACTGCTTAGTACCTAAGAACTGAGCCATCTCTTTATATTGATTCATCTTGAATTCAGCAACACCTAACATTCTTTTAACTTCATCAGCATCAAACTGCTTCTTATGATTAAGTTTAACAACGTTATTAGCCTCTTGACTAAGAGAAAGAGTAAGAGTGTTATTACAAACTACTCTAATAGGTGTAAATCTTACATCAATAGATTGACCGAATCTATGTGGATTAGTAAATAAAAGATATGAATCAACTTTATCACCACCGAATAATTCAAACGAATCATTTACTTTAGCAAGACCCCATACAATTTGACCACCTTTAAGTGAGCCAGCTGTATGCATCTGCATATCTCCTGATCTGACGAAGTCATCAAAGAATTCAAAAGCTTCGATATTCTGAACTGGGTTCCAGTTCTTACCAACTATATCTAATACTTTATTATCAGAAGATCTAACCAATGCTTTCTTTTCAGGTACTTCTGCACCTTCTAAAGTAACAAGGGTTTGTTTTTCAACTGACCAATCAAGTTCAGCTGCTTCCATCATTTGCTGGGGCGAAAGATCAGCAGGTACTTCGTGACCGAGTCCGTGCCAAGGTAATTCTCCAGCGTACGCCATAGTTTCAACTTCATGTGACATAATATTTCTCCTTTTTATATATATCAATTAATTTATAACTATATTATAGTCGCTAGAGCGCAAAAGGTCAACTCCTTTTACCAATTTTTTCCACTTTTATGAATGAGTCTTTTTCCATCTTCAGAGAAATATTGTATATTAAAACATATTCGCTCATCTTTATCTTCTTGATGTTGAGGTTTATGATATAGCCAGAACGGCATTACATATAATTTATTAGGTTTAACCTTTATATGAGTAACCTCATGTTTATTTTTACTAGGATCATTTTCTAAAACTAAAAGCTCTCCACCCTTTAAAGGTGTATTTAAATAAAAAACAGTATTAAGTTCAGCTTCTGGGTGATTATGCCAAACAGATCGGTTGTTAGAATTATTTTGAATATAAGCCCATATTTGAAATGGCTTTCTAGATTTAGGAATAGATTTAAAGTTATTGTTTAATACATCCAACCATAAAGGCTTAACAATATTTAGTACTTCAGGAATTGTTATTAGATGACTGTATGCAGTACCGTCACTTTCTTTAACAGATTTATAATAATCACTTATTATTTGATCCTTAAATTGATCTAATAAATTGTTGATAGGAAAATCAACACTGAACATTAATAAGAACGAGGAACTGGGTGACCTTGTGGGTTAAGAGTGTAATCAATACCGTTAATATATAATTTATTATTTTTCCAGAATCTAATCACCTTGGGATTATCAGAATTATAAGCTTGAGTTAAAACAAGGAGAACGCTAGGATTATCTAATTCTCCATAATCAGTCATTCTATCTAACTCAGTAAATGCAATATCAATATTAGTATAAAGAAATCTTTCAAAATATTCAACATTAGCTGGTTCTTGAAAAATATTTTCTGACCATAACAACCACTTTCCAGATTCAGTAACGTCAGTATCAGGTGTTATTCTATATTTTTCTATTGCATAATCGGCAAGAGAAGGATCATCTGTAATATAATCATCTATACCATTAACCATTTATATTCTCCTTAAAAAATTCTTTTTCTTTATCTCTTATATTAGGTAAGTTATTATCTAAAATTAATCTATCAATATTTCCAGGCCAATAACTTTGATTGCTTGTATCAAAATACTGAGCAAACGATCCTATTTCAGATTCAACATCTATATAATGAAAATAGTGCTGGAAAGCATATTCATTATTATATGGTTCTCTATGATGTGGTATTTCACATCCTTTGTAAACCAAAATATCTCCTACTTTAAGATCTACTTTTTGCTTACCGTTTTTTGCTTCAAGCCAAACAGGCCAAGGTGGTCCTGAATAAGCAAATGGCATCGTTACAGATACTTCACAAGCAAGTCTATCTACATGCCACTTCATACCCTTAGTATCATTTAAATGTACTCTACCAAAATGAAAAGTAGGAATAAGTCTTAATCCAAACATTTCTTGCATTAAATCAAGTAAAAATGAATGCATCTTTGCATATGGATTATTTATACCATTGTGGGTTTGTATTTTATTACAAAACCCTGCATTAAAACATTTATATTCTGTTTTAAAAAGTTTATCATCATCATCTGTTTCATATTGATCTATATTATCATTTGAAAAATCAATAATATCTTCAATAAGTTCAATAGGTATAATATCTCTTAAGATAACGTACCCATTGTCAGTTAATCTTTTACGGTTTATGTTAGGCATATAGTTATTTATGCAGTAAACGCCTCAATAAGCATAATAGTAATACCCATAACAAATGCACCATATAAAAAATAGATAGCATTAAATACTCTATTAGCTGATTCATCTACTTTATCAAATGATCTCATTACTCTTTCATAATTTTCTTGAACTTTAGGATTTTCCATAATTATTTTTTTCCTATATATTTTAAATCAGATTTAGGTATCACTTGATACGCTCCTTTATTATAGGCTGGAGCTATTGCATAACTAGAAGAAATTTTAAGTTGTTCTTCTTTAAAAGCCTTTTCCTCTCTAATACGTTTAACCCTTTGCTCTTCACTTTCTAATCTAGCTTTAAGATCTCTTAAATCAGACATATAAGAAGGCTCAGGAGCCCGGGAGGGCGCCTCATAGTTTCTGGAGGTATTGAAGCTATGAGACTTTTTAGGTTTAGATAAACTATTAGTCTTCCTTTTACGCCCATGCATATCATAACGTAAAGAATTAACAGCGTTTATCATACCCATTAAACGACCTTCAGTCCTTCACCAGACATTGCATAGTTATATGCAAAAGATAATAATCTTTCTGGGTTAGTTTCGTTCGCTACTTTTTGCATCGCTTTAGTTTTAGTTTCAGCTTTAGCATGAGACTCTATGATCATAGTAACCATAGCTTCTTTTCTTTCACCTAAACTTCCTGCGTCGCGTACATTATTTAAATGTTCAGTTAAGTTTAACATAATTTTTCTCCTAATATATTACTATATTATATACTCAGACGTATTTAAAATCAACTGTTTTATAAAAAGAAGGGAGGCTTTTCATCCTCCCGTGGGCTTTAAGTAACCACCTTGACATAGTAACGACTATGACGTCGAAAGCAATTAAGAAGCAGCTCTTAATGCTTTATATCCAGCAGCTACAACAGCTCTGGTTGGTGTACCTACTCTATAGAAAGTTTTAGTTCTTCCTTTAGAATCAGTTTTGCTATTTGCATATACTGCAACACCATTAGATCTTAAATCTGAGATTCGAGCTCTAATAGTTGCTGTTGAAGTATTATAAAAGTTAGCCATTTGAGCGGCTGTTCTTTCATTACCTTCTACAACTAATGTATTATATACTTTATCAAAAATAGACATATGTCTTCTCCATAATTAATGTAAATACACCACGTATTTACTTCTAAGTCCATATTATATGAACTTTTTACCTATAAGTCAACTACTTCTGGGTAATCTTTACAGTTTTTTATGTATTCTTCTTTATTAATCCAAATACCATTTGCATCTACAAAACCTTTTACTCTATTTTCATGTACGATTTTAAATAACTCATTATATGCAGCACTATCTCTAGGTGCAAAACGTTCACTACCAGGTGATGCTTGTACAGCTATTTTCTTTAACCTTGTATCAACAGCAAGACATTCACCAGCCATCTGAAGAGGTAATGTGAAATCAGAACCGTAAATCCATGCAAGAGTCATATCATAACCGTATGTTTGGTTAAAAGCATCACTACTTATAATAAAACTATTAAGGCATTGATGTTTTCTGCTTGGATCTTCTTCTAAATTTTCATAAAATGTACGACCTCCACGAAAAAACTGGAAAGTCATGGGTATTTTAAACATAGGATCGTAATATTTTAGGAATTTACCGCCGACAAGCATGTCTTTACACTTTTTATTATCTAAATCAATGACTAAATCCATATCCATAAGGGCATTCCAGCGAAACTCCGTCTTTTTCATTAAAACGTTACGACAAACCTCATTTCCCCACCCATAATCCTGTTCTACCCGGTATCCCTTCCAATTTTCCGGTAAATTCTCCGAAGTCAAGGGCTCATCTTGAGATCCATCGTCAATTACTGTGAATTGAAAGTATTTTTCGTATGGTTTATAGTGTTCTACAACTTCCATGAACAAATCATAGTTGTTATAGTACGTATAATTGATGTTAAGCCATTTATTCATCATAAAAGAACTGTATTGTACGTCTTTTCTTGTCTTGAAACACCGGAAGTGTAAAATGTACACAAGGTGCTATAACTAAGACACCGGTTCCATAAGAAGGTGCGGTTATTATACTATCGCCGTAGGCGCCGGCGCCGCCGCTATCTGGATTTCTCATACAAACGTTATGGCCACCCCAATCTTCATCCCATACTTCATTAAGAAAGATAGTTAACCCTGCAATATGATTAACATCTGAGTGAGGTGGTATGGCTTGACCGTGACCAACCTCATGAAAACCACGACGTATAGTACATGAACTATCTAACTCATCGACATTTTTAAATAAAAACTCATGTATAGATGTATCGTCAAACTGATTAGACCACTTATACTGACCTAATACCCAATGATTATGCATATCAGGAAAGTTAAAGTCCATTACATGATCATTAAAACAATCGTTATGATCAACATCTTTAATAAGATCTTTAAATATATAACAATTGGAATAGCGTTTAACTATTTCCACTATCTATCGTCTACAATTTCTTCTAAGATACCGAGTGCTTCGGCAGCTATTAATAATATACCGCAGGTAACCAAAGATCCGAAACAGAGATAAGCCCCTGCTGCGATACGTAAGGCTGATTTAACGAGTGATACGTTAAGGTGATTAAGATTCATAATATTCTCCAATTATATAAGGAGAGGGACTAGCCCTCTCACAAAGTTACGGATAAAAAGGATTGTCGCGTGTGTACTGAGGTAAACTCACTACATTGACCTTCTTTTTTTCCGATTTAGTACTTCTTACGTTATTAGCCCTAACAGCTCTTCTAACCTGAAGTACTTGTTCGTACTTAGTCATGACGCCTCCTACCTTGCGGTAATAGACGCGTTCCTTCGGCTTAATTGCCTACTTCCGTCACAATAAGTGATGAACGATATCATTATTATAGTCTCAAGTAAGGCCGATAGCAACCACAATGGTATATGGAGCCGGCGGCCTAAAGACATAAATATGTAGCTGTTCTTAGTCTTTGAAAGTCCAATCAGCTTTAATCTCTTCAAATAAAGCATTCACAGTAGGTTCCATTATAAAGTCCTCATGCCAACTAGGCATCTCTTTATATGTAATGGGATGACCTATTAGTGTATCAATAAACTCAAAGACAGTGGTAGACCATTCACCATTAATAAAGCATGTACCTTCTATAGGTCCATCTTTAATACCAACACCCTTATCAAGTCTAAGTGCTTCAACCTTCTTCTCTATATCTTTTTTCATATTATTCTCCTGTATGCCAATATTATAACATACTTCTCTTATAAATACTACTATGAAGTCATTTAAAACATTCATCTTAGAAGATTATAAAGAAAACTCTCATATAAAGAAGTTCAATGATACTATGGAAAAGAAGACTGGTATTAAGAACTATCATCACCATATGACTCGTAAAGGTTTAAAGATGGCCGGTCACTCTGATAAAGCTATTGATAGAAAGGTAGGAAAGAGTCGTCCATTAGGTAATAAACAATATAACCTAGGCAAACCTAAAACCGAGCTCAAAGGTATCAACCAAGACTAACTAACCCCTCTCT
>Ga0222718_10000798_pt1 | contig 32380 bp, 41 predicted proteins | sample C33_27DmetaG_FD_165045 | JGI IMG/M metagenome (GOLD analysis project Ga0222718, IMG submission 165045) | Estuarine water microbial communities from San Francisco Bay, California, United States - C33_27D | ecosystem: Environmental > Aquatic > Marine > Unclassified | place: USA: California...
CCATATGAAAACATGTTTGAAAATTCAAATGAAACTGGATGCCATGTTATGTTACGAACTGATTCTAATACTGGTAATTTTGAATTTGTTGATCTATTAATATGACGAATAGCATCAATTTCTGAATCAGTTGCTTGTGGATAATTAAGTTCAATATGCTCTGTAATAAGTGTATTTTGATATTCAACATCACGAACATTGCCTATTGTAATATTTGCTGCAGATGTATTTGTAGATGTATCTGTTATGCGTTGAATAGAAATGTCTTCAACAGTATATTTTTTACGTAACGCTGCAAGAAATTTTTTCATATCAGCTGCCGACGTGTCTTTAAACTTTACCCTAATCCTAGGCCGGGACGGTACATATGATGGTGCTTTAACAATCGATGTTCCATCCAACTCAAATGTTATGTAACCATAATCATTTGGTATATCTATAAATTGAGAACTTCTGTCAGGAAGATCCCAAACAAGTATTCCATGTCCTAATGCTTCCCCATGATTTTGTTGTATCAACGATCCAGGATATACCGTTAATGGCTTTTTTACGCCATTTTCAACATGATATTCTTGAAGTATTTGATTTGGTTTATGGATATCTCCTAATAAACATAAATCATGACCATCAAATAAATCTACCGTAACATGTTCATTTGAAATTTCATAACCAACATCAGTACGAGCAGAATGAACAGCCCCATGATGTAATGCAATTTTAAAATGTTCAGTATCAATGTCAGTTCCTTTTACGTACTTTGCAGGTGGAACATCAACAGCCATGTGATTGAACAAAACACTTCCTGCTTCAAATAAACCATTTTCTTTTATGAAGTGAATATTTTTATTTTGAATAACATTGAGTACGGGAGATAATGCATCAACACGATGTGTATTATTCAAATTCATGTCGTGATTACCTAATATAACAATTGTAGGTAATGTGAATCCATTAAAGAATTCAGTTAACATGTTGATTAACTCTGGCGACATATCAAGTTTTGAATGAACAATATCACCTGTAACTACACATATTGATCTATCAGTAGCTTCTTGTGTAATTGTTAGAAACATGTTCTCAAATACTTGTCGATATTCACGATGTCGCTTCAATGTTCTGATATGAACATCCGACACATGAAATATTTTATCGATAATGTCTACCCCAATATCAATCTTCTTTATTTCCATAACATTCCCATTCGCATCATCATTAAATCTTCAAATGACATCTGCATAGTTTCTGAAATACGTTTTGTAATTGCTTCAAATCCTAATTCAGAAGCATCTTTATCTTGTAGTTCTACGAAGTAAACATTTAATCCTTCATTCATAAATCGTTCGGCAATATCTAACGCATTTTTTAATGCATCAGCATCCAAACAAATATAAATGTCTTGTACATGTTCTTCGATAATTTTCTTTTGTAATTCTGGTTGAATTTGTTTCCCAAATAACGGTATTGCATTTCTTTTAATTGCAATTGCATCAAAAGAACCTTCACAAAGTACAATTGGTTCTCTCCAGTTTATCAGCATTTCGAATCCAATAATATCTTTTGATACTGATGGATTTTTATGTTTCATACCTTCTCTATCGCGGTATATACGAGATACAAAATAATTAAGGCTACCAGAAGCATCATAACTTGGGATAATGACTCTTCCTGCATATTGTCCTTCTTCGGCATATCCTATCCTATATTTAATAATATCAAAAACAGTAATGCCACGCCCTTTTAAATAATGCATTGCAGCATTATATTCATATGACTTTTTATAAATCCATAATGGATGATATTCTTCTGGTAATTGTAATACAACTTCAGTTACTTCTCGTTTTTCTGAACGATATCTAGATGATTGAATTATTCTAGCAAGTTGTTCAAATCGTTCTTTAGGTTGTTTTAATTGTTTAAATAAAGAAGCTATTGTTCTACCTTTATTATCAGAAATCCAACAATGCCATGGATTTTCTCCTTCAGCAGTTGTATTAATATTAATTTCTAATTTAGGTTTATAATGTGAAGTAAACGGAGAGAAGAATGCTACATTATCACCAGATGTAGGTTTACTCTTACCTAATACCGATTCAAGTAATTGTAATAATTTTAGATTCTTCATTATCTTATTATAATGAAAAAATGTTACGAATCAAAAGGTCTGGAATTAATATAAATAATATATAATTAAAGTCATACCATTCACTTCATTACTGGTATAACGAATTCATTACATTAACATTTCATTTCATTCTATTAATTAATTGTCATTCATTACTTACATTAGAAAATAATGAATTTTTTTCACATTTCCAACCTTTAAAAGAAAAATGGCTTTTTCTGTGTCGGTGTTTCATCAATCTGGCAACATTCAGCTAACCATTCTGCAGGTATCATTTTCTTTGCTACATGTTTAACACCTAGTTTATTAGCATAAGCTTCATATGTAGTGTTACTACCTTTTGAAATTTTTTGATTAGGATTTTGAAAAACTATTCTAATATCAATTCCAGGATTAGAACCTAAAACATATTTCATTTTTTTTCTATCAGCAGTAGTCCAACGTCCTTTAGTTTCCACAAACATTGTTCCGCCATCCTTTTTAGTAAATACAAAATCAGGTGTATATTTATGTTTAGTTGCTGGTACACTGTAATGTAAAGTTTCAGTCTCGTAATTAACTGGATAATTTATTTCTTTTAATGTTTCAGCTACAGTATGTTCTAATCCAGACTTGTAACCGTATTTATATGCTTCTTGTCTCGCTTTTGACTTCGAGTTCCAATGATTTTTTGCCATAACCTTCCTTAATTTTACCAATCAACTAATACTAATCGGTTGTTAAACATCATAACATTGTCTGATTTAAAATCTAAATCTAAATCAAATTCTGAAATTCCTGTTCTGATAATTTCTTGCTGCAATTTTCGTAAAAATGTAACTAATGCTGATTCAGTTTCTCTAGCTCCGTCCGCATCTAAGTAATTAAATATGCTAACCTCACCTTGCATATCTAGAGCAAACTTTGTGTATCGTGCATAAAAGTTATCAATCATTTGTTTGTATTTTATTGGCAATTCTGATGCATTTTTCATAATATACATTTTTTCAGAATCATTAACGTAAACAACTGGAATAAAACATTTAAATTCAGAATCACGACCTACAATAACAGATGCGACTTCAAATTCATCTCGTTCTCTAGTTATTTTGAAAACATAATCCGTATCACTAATTTCATAAACAACCCCATTATCGCCAGCGCCAATACGCACATATTGTTTATTACGTATTTTATCTAGTAATATATCAACTTGTTCTTGTTGTAATACTTCTGATAATATGTTTTTTAATCGTATCATCTACCTTGACCTACATATTTTTTTTGATAATTTTTACCATGTTTATGCGAACTTTGTTTTTTCTTAAAATGAACGCCTGGTCGTTTCTTTTTATTTTTTCGTACTACAAAATTAGTTATTGTTTTTGCCATTATTATTCCTTATAAATCTGCATCAAATCTTAATAAAATATTCATATCAACGTCACCACGTTTACGTAATGGTGATGCTAACTTACCAGTAACTAATAATTGTCCTGCATCATTATATAATCCGATAGTTGTTATATAAGGATCAAAATCACTACTAGAAACATATGAATCATAATCAACCCCATTATCTTGTAATGTTGATGGGTTTAATGTTAAATTAAAATCATCTTTACTTATTCTAACTAAAGTAGAATATTCTGTAGTAGTTAATGTACTTCTATAACTTGCAGTATATGCAGTTTTTGTTAAATCACCATACTTATAATGCGGCGACGAAATTACAATTGTTCCGTGTTTCGGAAATACATTTCCTACATGATTTGTTTGTAAAAATGTACCATCCTCTGTACGGTCCGCTAAAGAACTTATTTGTGCTTGAGATAGAGACTTATTAAAGATTCTAATTTCATCTAGATCTCCCGTAAGATTTGAGCTATTGGGGCTATAACCACCCACATTCAATGGATCATCATTACTAATCTTTCCTGATGCTGTATAAATTGAATTTACGCCATATAATAAGAAATCATATGAACTAGAAACGTGTTTTACAGCATCTACCCAAATTGACATTTCACTTCCAGATTTTTGACATAGTATATGTTTCCATCCTGACAGACTACTGGTAGTTGCAACAGTTGCATTTAGTATAGAATCTGAAGAAATTGAAAATTTAACATCATTACTTCCACTCAATTGAATTTTAAATGGATATTTGTTATTGTTTTGTTTTTGTTTAGTTAATATAATTTGCTCATCACCGCCATTATTTGAACCAGATAAAAAGAATGATATTGCATAATCATGTTGTCTATCATAATATCCATCAATCGATGTTTGAAAATGACCAGATCCATCAAAACTTGCAGCTCGGCCTATAGGTAATGTATCCCCATCTGTTGTTGGAACACCATCTACATATGTTATGCCAGAATGAGAAATATATTGAATTCTATTTGTATCAAAATATTCATTAAAACCTTCATAAAATTGAACATTAGTAATAATAGATGCACTGTCAAAATTACCATCAATGATATTACCATATCTATCTGCGGAAAGAAGAACTGAACTAGTAAATTGAAATGAAGCTGGTTTTATTCCTTCACCAATCTTATTTTGTGGTATTACAAATACTGAAGCAGATTCATATAGAAATTTTTTAGTTCTTGTTAAATCAGTCGGTCCAAATGTATTAGCTGGTTCGCCTTTTCTTTTATAATATAAATGGTCTATAGAAAAGTATGTAATACTTTGCAATGACCCGTCAATATTAGAAGCATCATTATATGTTAATTCAGAACCCAATGCTGGCAAACTATTTCTATTACTATATCTTGCTTCTAATGGTAAAGCGCTACTTGTTGCACTGCCAGAAACAAACATAAATAATTTATTAGTAACAAATTCTTCTTTTTTAAAATCTGATGGATCTATTTTTTTAAAAACTGAAGGATAATTTCCTTTATACTCTAATTCAGTATCATCTAACAATCCAACTGATTTTCTAGCTGATTTTGTTTTTGCTACTAAATTTCGTTTAACAATACTCGGGGACTCACCAGTAGATTTAATACGATCGTTTTGTATATCTAATAACTTTCTTGCCATAATAGTAAAAAGCCCCTTACATTTATTATAAATATAAAGGGCTTTAATTCAGTTATGTTTTTAATTAAAAATCTAGCTTAACTCTAATAAGTGCTTCTCGGCTAAATGATTTCAATAATGGTCTAGATAATTTTGCTACTGCTAATAATTCTCTTGAATCATTATATAAACCTACTGTAGTAATATAAGTTTTTGGGTCTCCGATAAATGTTGATTGTCTAAATTCTCCTACGCTACCTGTTGTAAATGATGGGTTATTTGAAAAATTATATTCAGCATTTTTAACTCTAACAAAATAATGTGTACTTGTAATTGTTTCAGCATTTCTTGCTTGGAAACCATATGGATCTGAAGTTGCTGGGTTTGTTAATGTTCCAGAACCTGAAATTGAATGATATAATCCAAAATGGTTATTTCCTTCAGATGATGAACCGGTATTAGTTGTAAATCCTAAATTATTATCTAATGTATCGCCATTTAAAATAATTGTTCCATAATCAGGATAAACTAATCCATAATATACTGGAGCTGATGGATTATAAATACCATCATTAATAGAACCAGAAACAACATTATATACTCTACCAGACGAACCGACTGTCGGAGCTCCGCTATTTTCAGAATCATCAATTAATGTATATACTGTAGTACCAACTGTTACAGAACCAGTTGCATTAGTATCTCTTGCAGAAATATCAACTAATGGAAGTTCAAAATTACCTGGATCGATTTTTTCTTTAATTCTACTACGTTTAAAATTAACTACATAAATAGAATTTGAATCAACACCATCAAAAGTAAACCTCGTATCTGCAGATTCTAATAATAATTGTTTGTATTGAGAATAAACAGCTCTACTCGGTGAATCATTCAATTGACCTTGCGAATCAGACCCCAAACCAGTTGCATTACCATATGCAATTGAATATTGTACTGCAGAACCAGTTACTGCCGGATCTTTTTGATACACATCAACATAATACCTTCGTTGTGATGTTGTTTGTGCAGATGACGTAAAATGAGCCGTTAAAGATGCAATACCATCACTCCAAACCCCAGCCGTTACTACTTCAGTTTGATTATCGATAATATCATTAACAGCATCAAATTTAGTAAAAGTACGACCATTTCGAGCTAATATTTGAGCTTGTTGTTGCTCTCTAATTATTTCTTCTGCTCGTTGTTGTGCCAATTGTTCTACTTGCTGACTAATATTTGCTTGTGGTGCAGGAATACGCGGTGTGTCTGAAGCTGCAGCTGCACCTATTACGCCGCCTGGACCTCTAAATAATTGGCCAACTCTAGGTAATTTTTTTAAATGTTGTATATTCATTTTAGTATCCATTATGCTCCAGTTTGAATAGTAACTGCATTTACAGTCAAGTTAACAGTAACACTACCACCAGTTTCATTACCAATAATTGTAATTGTTGCAGTTTGATTTGTTATTTGTCGTTTTGCTCTAACAACAAAACTACGACCTGCTACTGCAACACTTTGTGCATCTTCATTATCACCAATAAATCTTGGTGTTGTTGGTAATACTGAATTTTGTAATTCGCCGCCTGATGCAACTCTAATATCAGCAACATCTGAATTCGAAAGGATTGCTGTATATCCTAATGTTGCATTACCACCAGAAAAATTAGATGTATTAGGATTAATTGTTGCTGTATCTCCTTCTGCTACCAATGTAATAGAAGTATTACCTACAGTAATTACAGGAATTTTAGTTGTTTTCTTAGGTAAAGTGATAAGTTTATATTTTAACATTTGAGTTTCGTCAGGAACTGCTTCAACAATTGGCATATTTTCTATAATAGTACCATAATACGAAGTACCTAATGGATGATCAGGATTCCATAAATCATAATCAATTTCATCATCTGCCAACGCAAATTGTGTAATGCGAAATGCATTTCTACCCTTTGCTAACAACTCTCTACCTTTCTTAGTAAGAATTGCATCTACTGTTACTGAACTATTATCTAAATATCCCATAATTATTTACCTTTATTTCATATAAATATTTTTGATTAAAAAAAATACCATTTATCCGCCAGATATTGTAAAGCTACCATTTTCGCCTGGAGCTTGATATATTAATTGATTTGGATTTGCTTCTCTAAACTCAACTACTGGTCCGCCATCTATAGTATCTAAACTAGAGATATTAAATCCACGTGATATCATTTTACTTCCATTATATCTTGAATTTTCTAAACCAGTACCGATAAAATCTTGATATTCTGCAGGACCATTGATTTCGACACCAACATCCGCGCCTTCAATATCAGATCCTGAAACTACAATATAGCCGATCGGTGTTGATCCAGTTACAGCCGATCCGGAATATGTATAATAAAACGTAACGTTATTAATACGTGCATATGCTAATTCAGAATTATTTGTGTAAACACTTGAATGAATTGCTGGTTGAATTGCAATCGACATTGTTGTGTATGTTGTTTGTGTGTATATCCAATCTCGTATAATTGAATCAATTGTAGCAGGATTCGTTTCTACAGTGCCATTAACTAATAACGCATTAGTTAATCCATAAACAACACGTTCTCCCCCATTTGGATATGTAGTTGATGTAGACCAAACATTACTACCCGTACGGTATGGTATTGCATCAACGCCATTAATCATAACATTATAATCTATAATTTGTAACGGACTAAAACCAATAATTTCGTCGCCACTTTCTGCAATACTTCCCGTTATTCCCCATTTACTTATATCAACACCCATTCCAGTAAATTGAATCAAATTATTACCAAGTGATGCTGCAAGACTTGCTGACAATGAACTTGAAAATGAAAGTTCTATGAGTGATGCACTAGGAATAATTTCATATGCATCTATACCATCTAAGTCTGGATCAAAACTTCCGGTAGTGTACCATGTTGATAATGGAAATAACGCACCTGATGATGTAACATAACCAGATATTGATGATGAATCTGTTCTAGAAGATGAAATATTTGCTAATATGTATGATTGAGGAAGTGTTGTTCCTAAATGTTCTGTTGTTTGTAAAGAAACTGTATCAGAACCGAAATTTGAAGCACCATAAAGATCTAATTGTAACTTTGAAATTACACCGGCTCCATTTGCCCATTCACCTGTTCGTCCTAATGCAGTTAATAAAGTGGCTAATTCACCGTTGAACGTTAACGTCGTATAATACGTTCCATTACCCCCAGTTGTATCAATCATAGCTGTACTAGAAACTATACCACTTGGTACAAATGATGATGATATACTTCCCGGAGTAATACTTCCGCTACCTAATGTTAATGTTATACCAACTTGGTTTAATACAGCATGATTTGATACATCGATTGCAATTGGCATACTAAAGAAGTCTGAATTATTAGTATATTCAGTATTTCCAGCATATTGAACTAAATATTCATATAAATCACCCCAAAATACATTGCCATATGAACCCGTCGGATTACCAGATCCACTATTAATTAATTCATAATATGTAACAATTTCTTCAGTTACAGCTGAAGATGGTATAACTTGCCTAATATATGCAGCTATTGATGGCGGATAAAAAGCAGCAGTAGTATCAGACCCAGATGTAATTTCTAATATTGGTATTCGTGGATTGCTTGGATCTAAAATGTATGGGTTGTCTGTGGCTCTTGGATTCTCAGAATATGATGATTGAAATAAATTAATACTAACCGATGACGTTGTATGTGTTAGTGTAGAACCACTTTGTTCAAATGACTCAAATATACTTCCAGTATTAGAAGTTGATTGTATTGACCCAGTTTCAATTGGATATGCTATACCATATATAAAGTTTCTATATTCAGTATATGATGGTGTTTCTCGATCAGTAGATCTTGTGCTACTAGAAATATACGGCATGAATGCTTCACTCATCCAATATGGTGTTACACCCGCAATATATTCAGTACCAGTCCAATATAAATAATCTCTAGAATAAATTGTACCATCATATTTCTCTGCCGCACTTCTTGTTACAAAGCCTTGTATTTGGTCATCATCTTGTGCAGTAATTGTAGCAATTGCCCCATCTACTGATCCTAAATAGGTATCATACGTTGGATCAAATATTAATGTTTGTTGTACATCAATATCAGTATTATATGAATCTAACGTTCTACTAGGCCTAGGTAATACTGAATCTTTATTTCGTTCTAATATATTTGGTTGTACTAATACACCAGTAACTTTATCAACACGTGCTGGAAGTAATTGTTCTAATTGATTAAAAAATGATAAATCAAACAATGAAAATATTTTTATGTAAGCATTAATATCATTTTTAGTATCATACTTTTTCCAATAATCTCTTGCAGCGCGTATTAAATCTGGGTATGAACGCTCATATTGCTGGCCAGGATCTCCAATATATGAATCTAATTCAGTAAATCCAAGTTGTGCAATGATATCATCATTTATCATTGTTTGTGGAGAAAAATATACTCCCAATTTTTTACTATCTAACGGTGCTTTATCAAATTGACTACGTTCTGCCCGTGTTTTAACATCTAATGTACCAACTAATTCATTATCTTCTAATCTAATTTTATTATCATCAAATGTACCGGCAGCTAAAGATATTCCATCAAAATAATATGTTTCTTCAATTGAATCATATGGCTCTGCATTTGTCCATGATGCAAATGAAGATGAAATTGTTGATGATATTGGTTGAACTCCTGATAAACTTGATGTTGCAGACTGATCTATTTTTTGTGTTAGTGGTAATCTATAAACTAATTCATCGTATGCACTTACATTTCCATCATATGCCGCTGGAGCTTTTGTGTGATTATCTAATGCTGAATCGCCTAAACTACTAGTCCATATTCTTAATTCTTGCAACTGTCCTTGTAATCTTGAAGCGCTGCTTGAACCACCTAATGTAATAGATCCAGCTACTGGGAAAGTTGCAATAGATGATGACGCTGCAACAGTAGCAACAATTTTTCCATATTTTGATTTCTTAGCAACTAATTCTAATCCACTTCCAGATGTTCTTAATAATGCAGTAATCCAACCACCATCAAAACATTCAAAATTAGCCGAACTAGTTCCATTCAATTGAATAGTACCTAATGTACCTCTTGTAAAATCTAATGTAACATCGTTTGAGCCTACTGAAAATAAATTCATTGTGCTAGGCATAGATGGGTTTGTTAATACATTATCCGTTCTAAAACGAACCTCTACAGCACCAATACTTTGTGAATAATTAGTAACAACAGTACCAGCTGCATTTCGAATTAAATCTAAAGCATAATCAAAATTTAATTTTTCATATACTGGAGGTCTTTCAATTCTTGGGCCGCCAAACTCTTGTATTGTTATCATACTTTGCGGAATACCATAACATGATAATAAAGCTTTTATACTTCGTTTAGTTCCTTTAGATTTTAAAAGTAATGGCAAGTTATTTACAATACGACGCCATACATGATAAGTCATTTCCTTACCAGGTAATGCAGGCTCTCCAACAGAATTAGATCCAGTTATAGGAACACCTGAATCATTGGTTCCCAAAACATACTCCCAAAGATCTTTATATTGATTACCATCAGTTAACGACCAACCAAATTGTTTAGCAACAGAATATAATAATTCATTCGGAACACCATATTTTGGATGTTCATCTCTAGAATGAATCTTAGACATATAATTGATATAAGTATATAATATGTCATAATGTTGACCTAACATATTAATAAATGTATCTAAACCTTCATTACCAGTCTGCGTACGTATAAATTCCGGAATTGCATATACTAATGCATTTTTATTAAATTTATCATATGTAGCTGCATTATCTAATAACGTTTCATACCAAGTAGTTACTTGAGATGATGATAACGGATATAATGTATATGTTCTTGTGTTATTAGATTTTGGCCATGGCGTTATGTAACTTCCTGTTATAAACGATATATTGGGGTCTACTAAAGGAACATTATTAGAAAATTGTCCAGATGATGATTCATAGTATAAAAACTTTTCAAATGAATCAAATCCAGAAATTAATTTCGTTTTTCTATCAGAATATTCAACTACATTATTTTGACTACCAGATAATGAATTTAGTAAAGATATTTGTGATTCATAATATTCTATTAATGAAATTTTATAATGAAAGTTTTTAACACGTTCTGTAGCAGATCCGTAAAAAACAAAATTATTAAAATCTTCATAGTCAATATTTAAATCAATTCCTGATAAACTACCTGAGAATATTGAATCAACTATTTGTTGTGATGTAGAGACAGATGAACCTAGTAAATCATTCCATGTTTTTAATCCAGTATCAGTTGATGTATCTAATTTAGATATTGCATCCCAATTAGGACCTGCTAGTTCTGTTAATGTAGAATCAAACACATCTGCCGGTTGTATAGAAACACGGTCAATAACCGGCGATTTCATTTCTTGTACAACCCAACATTTAAAGTTTTGTTGTATATCAGCCGGAAGCGGTTCTTTTAATTTTACATATAAATACTCACCAATAACAACACTATTTGTATACATTACCGTTTTGTTACGGCCAAAATTTAACAAATATGTACTATATTTAGGTGTTGGTATTCTTACTGATACCGGTCCGGTAGCTGTATTAACAGTTATTATAATTTCTTCTGCTAATTGATTAACAGTTTGAATATAATTAGTAATTTGTTCTAAAAATTCATCATCTGTTGCATCAATTGCTTTTAATCGTATTTCAGTACGATCTGGAGATATTTCATCTATTCGTAGGTGCTGATTATCATAACTACCAATTAAATTTCTAAAAAAGTTAAATGCAACTCTATAATTACCTCTAGTTAAATTTAATTTATCAAATTCATTGTATAAATCAATACTAAGCGCCGCTCTTGGTAAACTAATAGTTTCATTTGTTATAGGATCAGTTACTGATGTTACTCGTTTTTCTGGTGGTTTAATATCTACCTTATGATTACCAGTAATCCACGTATCGCCAGAATAAACATGTAATTCAGTTCGATAATTTCTAGAAAATCCCCATTCAATTTTTGGTACTATATATTTAAATAATGAAATTTCTTCATCAGTAAATCTATTTGCAGTAATTGCTTTATTACTGCTCTGGATTTTATCGATATTTTTATATTGTGTTAGCATAATATGTTATACTGGGAAAATATTCATATATTTAAAATCTGGCTGAGAATTGTTTTTATTTTCTATTTCTAATTTAGTTCCACCTTTATCTGTTGTTTTGGCTTTAACGGTAGTAATAGGACCTAATTTTAATCTTGTTTCTTCAATGCCTTCGAAATCTTTTGCATCAGAGCCAAAACCAACTTCAATTATTAAATAATAATCATCTTCATATTTGTTAGTTGGAGATTGGATTTGAATAGTTCCAAATGTTACTGAAATAGTTTCTCCATTATCATCAACACCACTTACTGTCTGTAAACCTTCATTTAATCGTTTAAAGTTTTTATCTTTATTAGCTTGTTTTGCTTTATTATATAATTCTTTACCAGTTTTTTCAGAATCTGAAGTACCTCTTACAAATAACGCGCGCAATCCATATGTATTTCCATCCGCATCTTGTCCATCTTCATATTGTCCCGATAATTGATATGAAATATTAACATAGTTTTTATCAACTTTTAATCCGCCATCTGCAAGCAATTCAATTAAAGCTCCTCCTACTATTGGAGCAACTGCTGGGTTTACAGCTGCTATAGCAACTGGAACTGAAAAGGGCGCTAAGGCTGCCCCAGCCACAAACACCGCAGCACCTGCTGCAATTTTTTCTAATGCAGATTCACTTTCTCCTAAAAATTTATTATCTGGCCAATTAAATCCTGTACGTAATACTTGATCGTCTGTATAAACAGCCGGGTTCACTTGGTTGAGCGCACGAAGTATAGGACTAAACGATAAGTATATATTGTCAGTAACATTAATAATATCAAATCCATTTCTTTCGCCAGATGTACTTCCGTCACCTTCTTCTTCTTCACCCGCACCTGCGACTGCTGCAATAAGTGCTTCTTGTGCTGCTTCTTGTGCTGCTTGTATTGCTTCTAAAGCTTCTAATACCGCGTCTTGGTATGCGCTTAAATCATCATTGATTTCTAAATCAATTTCGGTAGTAGTAATTTGTGTAACTGGCGTTACAGTTATTGTAGGAGGAAATTTAAAATATCTAAATTGAGTATCAATAACATTATTTACTGATACTTGTTGCAATTGTTCATAATTTGGTTCAATATAATAACTTTGATTAGTTACATCAATATCATCAGTATTTTCAATTAAAATAAATTCACCAGATTCATTTCGTTGATTTATTATACGTTGTCCAGGTAGCGTTGTTACATAACCACCATTCATGACATATTCTAAACCATTTTTTATATATTGTTGTATTGATCTTTGTTGTTCAACAGAAACTGATAATTGCTCGTTCAAACTTCTAGCTTCAACCGTTCTAGTAGCTGGCTCCGCTAACGTAATATTTCCGTCTGATTCCAATTGCAAATTTCCGCCTGATTGTAACTGATTTAGATTAGCGTCTGCAAGTTGCCCAACTCGATCTAATTTTCGTAAACTTAAAATTTTATTTTGATTACTCATTATCTAACTACTTTAAAATAATATTCATTATCAATATACTGCTCAGTGAATCCATCTACAATTTTTAATGCTATGCGATAATAACGCTCTGGCATCAATCCATTCATATCTAAATAAATGAAGTTGCTTGTAGTATCACAACTCACTTTAGTATAAATATTATCGAACGGAATTATTGTTTCATCTGTAGCAGCATCAATTATTGAATAATAAGTAGTTGATGGTAATCGTTTTATGGTTTGTAAAGGAAATAAATTTGTTGCTGATTTTTGTGGATATTTATCACGACCATACAAGCGTATACGAGCTATTTCCGTGTCTTTATACGCATTTTTTAATTTTGGATATATGATATATGATTCTAAATTAAGTGCATCTAAAGTGCTAGAATACGCACTATCGTCCCAATACATGGTAAGTCTAGGAACATATATAGTATGTGTTTCTCTACTAAAGAATCTTACATATCCTGTAGTGGTTCCTGCTTGTTCATCTGCATCAGAAAATTTAAGTAAAAACCCATTATTATTAATAGTAACGCCAGCACTTCCATTAATCCATAATTTTATTGCATCTGTTACATCCATATTAATATCAGTTGGGCGATAGGTAAAAGCTTCAGACACGCCATCTGCACCTGGTTGTGTATAAAAACTTTGATCATATCTCGTTAAATCATAAACACCAGAGCCAGACTGATATATCCAACTTCCACCTAAACTACCAGTAATTTTTAAAGAAGGAGTTACATCACCCGATGTCGTCCAGGATGAACCAGATACTGGATAATTCCATGAAACACCATCTGTAACAGAAGGAGATGAATTTTCAAATCCAGTACCATTAATCCAAGAATCATAAGCTATTTTTGCATCAATTGTATAATTTGATGATAAATTTTTTGCGTGCGATGTATATAATTGCAATACAAATTTACATGAATTTAACGTAGTAGAATATTTTGTTAATGTATCTGAAATTTCAGACATATCAAATTTAATCAACGATCTAGATCGTACATATGCATCACCTGATGTATTTAATCGTTTTCCTACTTCTAATATTTCATCAATACCAGTATTTAATGTAGGTACTGTTTCATATAATGTAGCATCTTTTTCTGCATAAAATATTCTGAACATAAGTTATATCCTTACTATTATTTAATATAAATATTTGTTAGTAAGATACTACTCGTCCTCGTATGTCTTTATTTGGAAATTTAACTTCAAATATTGATGGATCTAACGATGGATATATGATTCCATTTTTTGTTGCGGTTTGTAAATTATAAATATTTCCAGAATAGTTTGTTGAAGTATCATATAAATTTGTAAATTTTAAATCTAATACTGATTGCACTCCTTTAACATTAGCTATTGAATTTAAAACATCACTTTTTATGATAGTTTGATTAATTTGCCAACGAGAAATATCAAAATATTCTTTTAAACGACTAATACATTTTAGAAGAACTTCATTACTATTATAATTTGATAATACAGTAATTTCAAAATCAATACCAATATTAATTATAAATGCATTTTTAATATTTATAGCATCTGTCATCATACGATATTGATCTAAATATGTTTTTAAATTTTCTTTAACTGCAGGATTAAGATCAACTAATTGTTTAGACGAATTATATCCCAAAACATACATGTTCATCGCTAATGGATTTTTTACTCTGCGTTCTTCCGATTCTTCTTGTGCAATTTGATCGTCAGGTACAATATATGCTTTTGCGACACTACCAAAACGAGCTGGCATAGAATATGCTCGTATAATATAATCTTCTCTAGTAACTAAACGATTTTGTGTTGCAAAATTAGCTAATGCATTATTTTTTATTTCATTTAATGAGTCTCTTGTTTTGCCTCCGCGTGCTGGAACTGGATTATTAACTGCAACCGAACTTTTAACAAAACTAATTACGCCGCTAGTTAATGTTGTGTTAACATCATCTTCATATTGTACATTATCTATTCGTGTAATGGTATCTGCATCAACATTATCTTGTAATCCTTTTCCTGTTGTATATGTTACTGTTAACGTAGTATTTGCTGGAGCTTGACCATATGCTCTTGTATATAAAAAGTTTGATGGGTCAATATCAATATCTACTGAACGTCTAAATCCTGCTAATCCATTTCCTACATTATCTGGATTTGGAATAATTTCTTCATCGTTATTATCAGAAACACCTGCTCCAAATTGTAATTCATATCTATTATCTGCTCGCAATCTAGAAACAAATCGTTTTGAAGATTTTCTAAGTTTTAAAAGAGAAGGAACAGAAGAACGATATTGTACAAAATCTGGATCATTTTCTAATAAGTTCGGCACAGTTTGAAATACAGTATCCTGAGCTAAATATGGAACTTGATACCAATTATCTCCATCTGATTCTTCTACTGAAATAATATCAATAATATCCGTATCAGGAAGTACTATCTTATCATATGGTTTTGGCGTAGTAAATGTAAATGTAGAAGTCTTAACAGTACCAGAAATTGCATTAACTGATTTCTTTAGCAAAAAGTATGTTGGCTGTTTTGTTGCATTATCATATTCATATACTGTAACTTCTGTTGGATTGAATGATGAAGAAAACCCAAAATCAACTGCATCTGTTGTTCTAAACCCAATACCTTGTTCGGTACTAACACGCATTGCAGTTTTAATAGATAATGCATAACGATAATCTGGACCTACTGAATCACCAGAGCCAACTGCAGGTACTAATTGAAATACATCTAATGTTGTTCTTGAAGCAATATAGTTATTAACATTATATCCTAGAGCATATGCTAAATCTTGTACATTGGATTTTTCTGTAGCATGTTGTAATAAAGATTCTTTAAGATTAGTATCACTATAATATGATAATACATCACCTACATATGATGCTAATTCTAATAACATCATACCAGGCGATGACTCGTTAAAATCCTGATATGTATTAGGAAAATATTGTTTAGTAAGGTCAATTAAATTTTTTCTAAATTGCCCGAAATCTTTTCCTAAATAATTTATATCTTTTTTAACATTGCTCATTATCGTTCCTTATTATACTGCTAATTCAGCATTCGAAACAGAAAAGTTTCCATTTTCATTTACAAATACAGAAATTGTTCTATTTATTTGTTCTACATTAACATTAAATGTAATTTTAATTTTTAATTGATTGCCTAATGTAGTATCTTGTTCGTTTGTTATAGTTTCAATTGAAATAATATTAATGTCTGGTAACCATTTTGTTACAGCTGATTGAATTGACTCTACTATAAAATTACCGATATCTTCAGTATTTGGTTCAAATATTATTTCATATAATGCAGTTCCAAAATCTGGCTGCATTATTCGTTCGCCTAATTTTGTCAATAATAAGGTTTTAAAATTTGAAATAGATTTTTCTACATTAGTTACAGAAGAAACAAAAACTTTAGTTTGGTTAAACTGTAATAATACTCCTAATTTAGAATTTTCATCTGTAATATCATATCGTATAATGTCAAATGGCATTTACTTAACCTTTACCTTTTTTCTTATCCATAGCTTTCATTAAAGCTGAATAATCGCGTGTCATTGCTTTTGCAACTACTGGGTCTACTTGCATAGATTTACCAGTTTCTGGGTCTGCCATTACTTGTGGTGCAGATATTCCCATCATCTGTGAACGCATCTTTTCTCGTACATGGCCAAAACTTTGAGCATTCGCTGATGTCATCATAATATCTTCATTTAATGGTTGATTCATTGATGAAGCATACGGATTCTGTTCTTTTAGTGAATCTGTTTCATTTAGAATATCAGCAAACCCAGTTTTATTAAATTTAACTGTTTTTCTTTTATTTGGTCCTGCAGGTGTTGTTGGTTCAAATAACGCACTCGATGGTTTATTATTTGCTATTTCATTAATTGTTGGTCGTAACCCATCTTTTAAGATTTCAGTAAGTTCTTCTTTAATAACAGAACGTACTTCTTCTCGTACTACTTGTTTCAAAACTTTAACTAATGTTTTTGCATCCATAGTTTCTTCTTTTTTAATAAATATTTGTATGTTATTTTTTGTATGTTATATTGATTCTAATCCAATAAATTGCCAAAAGGCATTCGTTTCGGTTGTATTCCACTCAAATCTATATCGGGATCCGGGTGGCGCAGCTGTTCCTTGATAATTAAGTAAAAATCTCGTTTCGCCTAATGATGACCCTTCTTCACCAAATGGTTCTACGTCAATAATTATTTCAGTACTAGTATCTGGAACAGCTGGTGGTGCACTGTCGGTAGCTACTGGGTCAGCAATATTAACATCAAAACTAAAGTTTTCCACATCATAATTCAATGCACTGTCTGTCCAACTTGTTCTTGTTAATTTTGGTCCAAAAATCTCATCGTTAGAAAGATTAATATAATAATCACCTTGTTTACCTAATTCTGGGTCAGGTTCTCCAACACCAGAATATACTTTACTAGGAGCTTCTTCAATCGACGTTAAAAAGTCTTGTTGTTGTTTTACCATTTCATCTGCTAAATTTAATAATCCATTATTTAATAACCCATTTGCATTCATTTCATTAGCAGTATTTTCATCAACTGGTATTGCACCGCAAATTGGAGATAATTTTGTAGCAATATCACCTAATTTTGATTGTAATGGACCTAATGCTGCATCAAGATATTGTGGTATATTTTTTAATTGTTCTGCTGCAATTGTCGCATTAGCAATAGTCATATTTTGTACAATTACTAATTCTGCTGCAATAACAGCAGGGCCAGTTACTGGGTTTAGTAATTGTGCTGCTTTCAACGCTTTTGCTGTAGTTACTACAGTATTGATTGTAGTAATTATAGTTTGAATTAATGGTAATAACTGTTGAATTCTAGCAATAATTGCTTGAGCATCTTGCATAGATTTTAAAGCTGCTTGTACTTTAGGGTCGTTACAATCACATCTATCTGGTAATTGTATAGCTTTTTCTGCAGCATCTAATATCTGCGTTGCTAAATCTGAAATTAGTTTATTAACTTGCGTAATGATAATATTAACTAATTTTGCTGGTATAGCCGGTACTTTATCTAATGGCGCTGAAACTGGCATAACTTATTCCTTATCTATATAAAATTTTTTACTGTTTAATTGTCGCAATAATGATTGCGCAGCCGCTAACGATCCTTGCCCAGGTGTTGGTGTTGAATAAATGCCAGCTGGCCCAATTACGCCTGCATTTATTGCAGTTATAATTTGTGTTAATATCTGTTCTAATATATCTCCTTTTGGAATTGGAGATGATGCATTTTCACTGCCAATTAACATTTCATTTGTATTTATTGATAATCGTTTTTTAGCATCTATAACAACTGGGCCTACTTTTGATTGTAGAATCATTTTATCAGCTGAACCAATGAATTCAGAACCGTTTGATGAATTACTTTTTGTTAATTGTTTTGATAATTCGTAAGAATTCGACAAATCTTGGGTGCTTGTTAAATGTAACGAAGACGCCATTGATTTAATTTCTTCAACATATAAATCATTACCACCAGTTTCTTTATCTACTGATAAAATTATTATAGGGTCATTTTCTTTACCTTGACCCGTTTTCCATATAGTTGGCTTTGCATTGTCGGGCGGCGATGCAATTGTACGACCCAAACGTATACGATTACCAAAACGACCTTCTATTAATAAATCACCATCATATGGTTGTAATAATTTTATAGTTTTTTCTGCCTTACCATCCGTAGATGTTGACTGAGCATTAGTAGTTGGAACAACTTGAATACCACGAGTAATGCCCGGTAACTTAGAATTATTAGTTCCCGAATCCTGTATTGGTAATGTTGGATGATAATACCATTTATTTTTATAATTTCTATCTGATGATAATTTACTAATACTCTGAAATACTATTACAAATTCACCAATTAATGGTATTTGTTTAATATTATTATTAGCAGGCGACGCAAAATCAGATATCGGAGATGTCGAATATGTTTTAAACTTTATGTCATATGGCGTTTTTAAACGTTTTTTACCAGTTTCATCTGGATACTTAAATGTATAATCTTCATCATACGACCTTACCTCAGCAATATAATATTGTATAGAATCTTCAGTTGTAGCCAAGTTATTCCTTATTAAGTTTTTCTGTTACATCAGCAATTTTTTGTTTTAATACTTTGTCTTCATCTTCTAATCTTTGGACTTCGTCTGTAAGTTCATTTTCAAACGTTTCATTTGCTACTTTGAGAAGTTGTTTCTTTTCTTCGTCTGAAAGTAAAGAACCTTCGCCAATTATAGTTTGTTGCGTAGAAATATAACGTTGAACGATTGCAGTTAATTTAACGAGATGATCGTCATTTTTAACTGCAATATCCAAATATTCTTTAATTAATGGAACTACAATTGTAGCAGCGGATGTAGATGTAATAAGTGGTTGTAACTGAGCGATAAGTTGATTGATTTGTCTATCTTTCTTTTTACTGTTATGATAGACATCAGACATTAGGTCCGAAAACGTTACGCCTTTAAATAGTTCTTGTGAATTGTCCATAAACCGTTCTCTTTAATAATAAATATTAAAACGGCAATTTCACGTATTGATTTTGTTCGTATTCTTTAAATTTTGTTTGATATATTTCTTTTAATACTTTAACTACGCGCGTGATATTATTAGTTTCTAATCCGGTGCGTTCTCGTACGAATATATAAAGAGCCTTTTTATTGAATTGTTCAATGTTCTCTCTATTTTCAAATAAATGTAAAACAGAATCCGCTACATGTATATCTGTTGTATTAGTAAAGATATAATTTAAATTTTGATAGCAATATTCAACATATGCATCCATAAAATAACGAAGTGTTTCTGCCATTTCGTCATTATGTATTTCTATCATTACATTTCGTTCTTCATCTACATTGATTGGTTCTAAATCATTTTTCAATTTAGAATAACCCTTTTGATTTTCAGCTATTAAATAATTAAATGCAGTTCTTGTATAATAAGAATATGCTTTACCAGCAGCTGGGTTAAACTTATCTAAACGTTCAGTTAAATATGTAACTAAATCTGTTTGTAAATCTTGAAATGAAGAATCAATATAGTCTGGTTTCATTTTGTTAATCAAATTCTCAGCCAATTTCATAAAAGGTGGGAATAAAAATCTTCTATATATTCTTTCTCTCAATACCGGTTCTGGCTCTGATAAATTATATGCAGATACTGCACATTCTGTTATCTGCGTCCAATACTTATTACTTTTCTTCTTCTTGCGACCCATACGCCTCCTGATATAAATCATCCACAACTTGTTTTAGAAGTGCAAATGTTGTTCCTGCTTCATCATCTGATTCAAACGCGCCTTTACTGTCAATTCGCTTCATTTCATCATATGCTTCTTTTGTTTTATCTAATAACATACCATATGTAAATTCTAACTCATCAACATATTGTTGCTGATCTGCTAATAACCCAGCTAGCATATAAGCACGATGCCCAAAGTATCCGGCTGCGAACCCAAATACTATAATTATAATTGAAAATCCTATTGTCATATTAATCTCCGAATGAACTAAATATATCAGCAATACTTTTTGCTGAATCTGGATTACTTTCTGATAAATTCTTTATTGCATTCATTTTAGTTTCTTTAGCTTTAGGTGCAGAAACTTGTGGCATTTCGTTTTGACTATTTCTCCATGTTTCATATTCAATCTGAGCTGCCATATGATCTGCATGATGAAGTATTAAAGGCAAATTTGTTTTTAATTTTGCTTTAGCTGTTCTTGCAACAAAGTACGGTTTATTACCATCATCATACATACCATCGTGAATTTTGATAGCTTGATATTCATTCCAAGACATATCAACACCGTATTGATGAAGCAAAAAGATTGATAAATCAGGAACCATCGTGAAAGGAATATTTTCGTTATGCTTATACATCCTTCCCATATTCTTACGATGCCAATCTGAAGTTTCTATTTGATATACTTCATTGCCATCACCAGGAAATCCAGCTTTACCTAAATCATGATGCATTGCAGCAAACATTAACTCTTCAAAGGTATAGCCAGACATATCAGCACCTGCAGATTTCCACATATTATATTGTAACTCTGCACAACGCATTACATTTAATACGTGTGCAATATAACCACCAGCAAACGCATTGTGATAATGAGCAACAGAAGAAGCTGGCATCAACGCCATTCTGTTTTCAAACTCATCATACATTTTATTAAGTTGATTTTTACGTGTCGGAAACAATTCATTTACTTTAGAACGATATAATTCCCAATTCGATTTTATTTGTTCTGCTGTTAAATTCATATGTAACTCATTTTATTATAATATAATGAAAAAAACGTTATCTTACAAATATTTTGTTTCTTTCTTCATTTGTTAAATTTAGTATATCAGATTCTGTATATCCTTCTACACCCAAATGAGTACACTCCCAACATATTACTGATTTTGCATTTGCATCAACACGTTCTACTTTTTTGGAACACAAACGGCATTTCATCGTAATGAATCCGTCTTTTTTTACTTTTTTATCTGCCATAACTTAAGAAACTATTCGTGGAAATTTTTGTTTTGTTGTAGTTTTTTTCTGTATTTTATCTTTTTCTGTCAATTCTGTTTTAGCTAAATTTTCTAAAAACTCTTTATCATTTGTAGTTAATTCTTCGTCTTTTAAATCATCGAGCCCATCATTAAGAGTTGAATCCCAATCATCATACAATCCATCTTCTTCATCTGCACGCATCATTTCAACGATAGCGTCACGTTGCTTTTGTTTTTCTGCTGCTTGTTTTAAAGCATCATTTGGCTCTGGTGGATTGTCATTAGCATCCATGATTGCTTTTACATCTTGTTCGGTCATATCTGTTTTTTTATTTGCAATTTGTGCTGCAATTAGTAAGGTTACTGCTAATGGGTCAAATACAAAAATAAAAATAAGAATAAACCAATTAACAACACGATTCATTGGTTGATTAGTTAATTCAGCTACATATCGCAACGGGCCTAATTCGGCAGCAACATCATTATTTGATTCTAAATCTAAAACATTTAAATCTAATTTCGTAACTGAATCAGTTAATGCTTCTAGTTTTATTGATACTGCATTACGTTGATTTTTAGCATCATTTAACTGTGCTTCTAATACCTTTCTTGTAGCCGAAGATGTTGTAGTAATTAAATTACCATCTTTGTCGGTATATTGTATTACGTTATTAGAAAGACCTTTAGACAATTCTGAAATAGATTGATTTAACTGAATCTTTTCTGCAGAATATTCATCTAATTGTTGTTGAAAACGTTCTCGTTTTAATTCAACTACATTAACTTGTTTATCTAAAACCGTAAGTTGATCTGCCGTAGTCTGATATGCAGATACTAAAAAGCCATATATACCAATAGAAGTAATTAACATTAATATCATTACTGCACTAATTAGATATGTTTTTAATAACAATCCAATTTGTTTCCAGTAACGATGCAAATATGAAGCACTAATTAATTTAGACACTTCTAATGTCCCCGCCATAATCGTTACGGCAAGAGCTTGAGCAGAAAATAATTTACTTAATCCAAAGACACTGTAATATGCTGCACTACCTGCAAGTGCAAACGCAGCAGCATATACAACGTATGGAAATATTTTTTTCATTACTCACGATCTAAATAATACTTAGCTGATTCTAATTTATTAAACGCTTTTTGTAAATTCATAACCGCTGCTTTAGGATCTGCATGCCCATTGTTAATTGATTTTGCTACATTTTTAACAATATCCATTGCATCTTCTAAATCATCTGTGATTTTTGCTTTGAAACGATAACTTGCCATAACTTCCTTTTTTATTTATTATAAATATTAATCTTGTAAAATCTGTGGTGTTTCGTACAACCCAATTTGCAACAATGACTGTTCTTTTGCTTTAGCTTCAACTTCGATGTCTAAATCATCAACATCATAAGTATTAGGTAATTCTAAGATATAATCACTATGTGCCTGTTCTTTGATCTTGCTAAATTCTTTGTATAACTTTTCAAATGTCGGCCATTCTTCTAATTTGTCAAATGGAATATTGTGTTGTTCACAAACCAATTCTAACTTCTTTTGGTATTCTTTGCGACGAGATTCAGAATAATGGGTACATTGTGTAACGCCATGAACCTCATATGTTTCTCGAGCCATATAGAAAGCTTCTTCTTCAGACAAATCACCGGTATTGAATTTGTGATGCCAATAATCAAAAGTAACCGGAGTGCCTGTCTGCTTATGTACCATTTCATAAAGATCTCGTACAGAATACATTGAAGCCTTGTCATCATTCTCTACAACTAAGCGAGCTTTAAGGCGATCTGACAAGCGATCAAAATTACGAAGCCATCTGGCAATCGTATTAGGCTTATCGCCATAAGTAGCACCTATATGAATATTGATAAGGTTATCAGGAGTAGCATCATCATAACCTAACAAATCAAACATCTCTGAATGTCGTTCGAGACTAACAATTGTATTGTCTACTACAACCGGATCTGGAGAACCTAAGATGTTGAACGGACCTGGATGTGTAGTAAGTCGATGTCCATGTTCACGAGCATAATCGCCCGCTTCACGAAGTATGTCTGCAATAAGATCAATTTCGGGTAAATCTTCTAGTTTGTAATGATTCCAACGAGGAAATATCTCAGAGCCAATTCGAAACAATCGAATGCCTCTCTCTTCATTCCACTGAAGTATAGGAAGCAAATCCATTGCATTTTCTAAAGATATATCAGAAGCAAGTTGCAAACCACCTTCTTCAAATTTTCGCTGAATCATCGTACGACCCGTACGAATTTTTTGCTTGCCCAACTCCATGTTGATGCAACAATACCCATATCTAACCATAATGTTTCTTTTTTATATTATAAGAAAAATTATGTAAATTTCCTAAGAAAATTCTTTTGTTTTTCTATTGCTTCGTCAAGTTTTGAATAGCTTTTTCTTCTTGTTCTATTACTTTGAGTATTTCCGTTATCGCAAGGCTGTACATCCACAGTTCTGGGCTGCTTGGTTTTTCGTCGTTTTGGTGATACTTTGCTGATAGTGTTATTAGCATCTGTTCGCTCAACTTTGTCCTGGCGAGGCTCAGGGCTTGCTGACCTTGTGATGACTCTAGGTATTGTTCCAACGTCAAATCTTCGTTTAATTTCTTCAGACCCGATCCGCTTTGTGTCATTGAAGAGTATATTTCCTGCGGTACCGCTTTCATACTCTTCAATCTGAATGCCGCACGGGTAACTATAAGTACTTGTTTGAACCATGTACGTAAACGTACCAGAGCGTTCTGTAATCTTTTTAACATAACCGTATAATTTTTCGCCTAAGAAATTAATATAAACATAATCGCCAACTTTGAATTGCTGGCGATTAAATTTATTTTGAATTGAAGTTGGTATCTTTTGCTTGGCCATTTGATAAAAGTATTTTTTCAATAATAGAAACAGCTAATTCATCTGTAGAAAATGACTTTCCGTGTGTTAAATAAACTATACAATAAGATGGACTATTATTAGGTATTACATCATATAAATCAATAATATGGGATGTATTTACATAATGTTTTTCTCCATTTTTTGCTATTATTGGAATAAATGTATTATTCTGCACCCCGTTCTCCCATTTGTTTCATAAAATTCATAAATTGTTTAAAACGTTCTCTGCCGAATCGTTTATACATCTTCATGAAATTTTTATTTTCTTTTAAACGAGCTTTGTATTGTTCTCTCGTTTCATTTTCTAATCTAACTGAAGATAATGCATTATCATCAAAAATACTTGCTTCTGATTCTACCAATTTAATGTTTTTCATTTGTAACTCTTTTTTTATTTATTATAAGGAAAAAAATGGGAAGATCCAATTAAGCATCTTCCCATGGTGTAAATTCTTCAATTTCTACTTCTACTATTTCTTCAACAAACCAAAAGTATCCATCCTTTCTAAGTACTGTATCAGAATTTGTAACCTCTTTCCAAGCATCTATAATAGGACTATGCGATTCTCGGATTTTTCTTTTTACATGATATAACTTATCTTGAAATTGAATTATTGGATAACAAAGCATACGGAAGGTCTTTTAGTGCGTTATTTGATCTTTAATTGTTTTGGTGCTCTTGATTCAGCAAATGGAATTTCAATTGTAAGAAGCCCTTTATCCATGCATGCAGAAGCCGAACTTAGGTCTAAGTCATTTGATATTTTCCATGCTAAATCAAAAGATCTACGAGCAATACCACGATGGATATAAACTTTATCAGTTTCTAATCCTCTATCTGGTTTATGAGATACTCGTAATGTTTCGCCTTCGAGTGTAATTTCAATATCCGACTTTTCTAAGCCAACAGCGGCAATTTCAAATCGAACATGGTCTTTATCTCTAATAATGTCTACTGGATACCCTATTTTACTTTCACGAACTGAAGTATAAGGTTTTTGATCGAAGAAATTTTTGAATACTAAATCTAAATCATTGAGCATTCGTTCATTCATTAATGTCATAGTTAAACCTCCTGTGTTTTTTGGTTGCATTAGCTAACCGTTATTATTAATAAAAAGACCTTCCGTGTCTTTCATATAAATATGTTAATTATAACAAAATGGATCTATTTGACTAACAATTTTAAAAACTCGAAGATATTTAGTAATTTTATCTCGTTTAAACATCTTTTCAGTTTCCTTATCACGCCACAATATAAAGCCATTTTCAATAAATCTCGATTTAATGATTCGCAATGCCTTTAAACTATTTGATTCAATCAAAATATTTTGGTCATCAACCATTACATCAACACGGTGCTGGCTTTTGCCAGTTTCACCCGCGTCAAATGTTTCTGAAAATGTTTCGTTTTCTACATCATCAGTTTCTAGTTCATTAAAGAAATCTCGAAGATTTAAATTTGGATTTTTTAGCCGGTGAATTTCAATATCATAAACTTCAAATAAATACTGTATACGATCAATAGCAGATAAGCCAATTACATAATCAAGTTCTGCACTCGATACTTGTATGTTATTGAATATATTCATCTTAACGATTTATTTTGTATAATATTTTGATATACTATCCATGCTAATCTAGCCGGGTCGACACCTTTAAGATTTTCAACATTTACTAAAAAATACATTTTAAGTTTTTCTTGCAATTCTTCATTTGAATTGCATGAATGAACTATATTTTGTATTTCTAATATGTCGTTATCCGTCAGCATATCATCTTTTATTATAAATATAATCCGAGTTGGTATCTTCGCTGAATTGCATCTAATGCAAATTCTAACGTTTCAGCAATCTTAGCAATCTCATGTTTTTGCAAAATAAATTCTCTATTAGCAATCTCCAAATGGAATTTTTGATCTTTTGGAGTTTTTGTTGCATACATTCCGTTGATTAAATGCTTAAAACGTTGTGTTTCTGAAAGTAAATATTTATACTTAAATCCAATTTTTACATTACCTACATGTAATGTTCCTACCTTCAAATCCATTGGATCTGTTTTAAATTGTGATTCATATACCTCATTCATCACAAAATCTGTGTTTGCCCATGTTGTACCATATCGTTGTACAAACTTCTCACTAATAGCCCATGGCTGATTAATACTTCCCATATTTTAAAATTTATAAATTGTTACTGTATATACTGAATTTGAATAATTGTGTTTAACGGATACTAATTGATATTTTTCAATCATCATATCCATAATAAGTCCTGGGTGAACATAGAATTGTCCATCATGAATTTCATTGTTAATTGGTGAAAGAAGATTAAATGATACTGCTAAATCTGCTGCATCATACATTAAATCAATTTCATCCAATAGTTTTTGCAAATCTTGATCTTCAGTTTCGCATTTTCTTTCAAAAAACAATCCTGACGCTACAACCCAATCTTTTTTAGGTAATGTACTTTTTGTAGTAAAGATTGAGTTTAGTAAATCAATATTGTATTTTTTAGTTGCTGCATCACATAGTAACGGATTTTGTTCAATACCAAAATAATCTATAGATTCAACACCATAAAAATCTTGAATAAAATTAAATAAATCACCTCTACCAGCTCCGATATCTAAAATGCTATTATTAGGAGAGTATCCGATTATAACATTTAATAATAATGATAACTGTTCTTGAGTTGTTTCATAACCAACTGCTCTAGGCGAATTGATTAAATATTCTGAATCTGTTGCTAATAATGCATCTGCTTTAAGTGTGGCATCATCTGGTTGTGCAGATAAAATAGCCACTATCTTTTCTCGAAATCTATCTAGCATAATGTATACGTGTTGCTATTCGTTCTTTATTTTGATTTTTCTGTGTATTACTCCACATTGATTTGAGTGGATGAGTTCGGTTAATATGTTGCTCATGTTTAGCTACGAGTGCGGCTTGTTCCCAAGCAGCTTCTTCCGTTTCTGTATTATCTAATAGAAACGTGTCATTTAAGTTTTGCCCTTGCCAACTAACATACCAACCATTATCATACACTGCCTTTGAAGCCGGATACCTTTTCTGTACCCGGCGACGCAGCTTTTCTATTGTTGATAACTTAGTATTTGCCATGATTAAAAACTTCTAGGACCTGAAGATTCTTCTCGGTATGCAGGAATCATCCAATTGTCAACCATTAAGCTGTATTCTGGAATTGTAGTTTGAATTTCTCCAGAATCAATTAATCGTTCTGTCAAGTTCACATCAATATATGCCTGTTTTGATATTGCGCCTCGTGGAATAGCTGCAATCACTGAACGATTTTCTAATAACACGTCATATAGTGTCTTTTTGTTGTCATATACTTTGCCAATAACCATTGCTACTTGATAACGATGTTTATTGAATACTATAACAACATCTCCTTCTTTGTATGAAGCCATTAATCAATAATTTTTACGATTCGACTTTCATTTACACCAGTTACTTCGAAATCAAAGGTATATCCTTCAAAACTTTTAATAACCTTAGCCTCCGCTTCAGTTACTGACATTGCTTCTACAAGATAAGATTCTGTAACTTTCTTTTCTTTCTGACCTTTCGGGGTGTCAATGACATCTACCCATTTCACTTTTGCTGTGTAATAACCCATAACTTTAATTTAATTTATTTTACTTATTATATTGATTATTTATTAATATTCCAACCATTATTTGAATGTTTGTGTTGCAGCTACTGAAAACGCATATTCTGTTTCTGCAAATACTTCTACTCCAAAGCCAAAGTATCGACGCTGCCTCATAGTAGTATTATGACCTGGAGATGCTTCCCATCTTTTGAAAAGAATCTTTGCAATATCTTTTGTTGGGGTTTCTTTAAAAAATATATATAATTGAGCATTTTCGCTGCCTACTCCTCGATCTAAAGGGGTTCTGCCTGCGAATCCGGGTTTTCTCGGATCTTCAATATGCACACACACATTATTCTTTGCCATATAAACACTATGATTTTGTGCAGCTTGATTACAAAATGAATCTGGTTGTAATTCACGAAACCCAAGATCGGTTCTAAATTCATTTACTAATTCTAACATGTAAAATCTCAATGAATCTAAATCCAAATCAACTTTTTGACTGAATGAATTAAATGAACTTAAAACGAATAATACTACTATTAACTTTTTCATCTCTTTTAATTTATACTATAATATAAGAAAAAAAGATGTAGAATCCAAATATTATTTAAATAAATTTGCACCTGGCTTTTGTTGTAATTTGTTAGAAGTTACCCATTGGTTTAATTCATAACCATCACGCGGTAATTCTTTATTATAGTTAGTTACAATAACGGTATATTTTGGGTATGCAACTAAATTAACACGTACTTTACCATCGCCATTTTCTTGTAAAAATGCTAATAATGTTGATTTGTCAATTTCATCATTATGTGGGTGTGATGTTATAAATCTTTGTGTTACTTCTGGCGACATATAATCAACCGCATTTGGGTAGCCATCTGATGGAATAACAATATTATAAAATTTACCATTACTTCCGGGCCTAGGTTGTACAACTAAGTATCTTTCTGGAAATTCAGTTACTGGGGCATTGAATACTGCAGTAACGCCTAGTGTCGCAAATTTGGTTGAACTTGTAGCAGTGCCATCAGTTGGTATTGTTGTAGTAACATTTTGAATACCGGCATTGATTGCAGCTTGATACACAGAACCAGCTCTATTTAATAATAAAAAGTTATTACTAGTTTTATTATTAGTAACTGGGTATGCTTGCGCAATATTAGGAAATGCACTCGCAAAAGCTGCTCCACCTTGTGTAAATTGACTAACAGGAGCTCCTTCTCCCGTAGCTATATTAGATGTAGTACCTGCATTAACAACTGTTGATACCTTTTTTCCAATTGTGTTTATTGCTGTTAGTGTAGTTTGTAACCGAGTTATTTGGCTAGAATCTGGAACACTGTTATCCGGTAAAGCTCGGTCAAATGTTAAATTAATAGTTACCGGATTATTTAAATCGAATCCAGAATCAATTAATTGTTGCTGTAATTGTTGCTGAGTAGTGCCTGGGGTTACAGTTAAAACTTGTGTTTGATTAGCTTGTTCACCTAACAATCCAGCTTCACGCAATATGCTTTTTAATTTGATCATGTTATTTTCCTATTATTCGTTGTAATCTATTCTGATTTCTATAATAAATATAGCTACGAAGAATCTGTTTTGGTGTTAAACCAAAATTATGAGCTAAATTATCTAATATATCCGCAACCAAATGTTCTCGCTCTAAATCATTGCGTAATTTACCAGCTAAAATCGTAATAATTCGCTCTAAGTATTGAACGTATCCTTTTGGTAGCCGATTTAATACACGTCCTTGTCGTGCATACACTTTAGATTGTTGTTTTCTTGATATTGTATTTCGTTGTTCTACTAAACGCTTAGCAGTACGTGCTGTTTCAATCAAAATATCACCATATCTAGAAGTCCATTCAGTAGGAGTTTCTGCTGGTTCTTCTGGTTCTGGTGTCGGAGCTTCTTCTGGAACTTCTGCTCCGGTAGGATCCCCACCACTTTCTGCTGCTTCAGCACCGCCTTCAGCACCTTGTTCTGCATTTTGTTTGTATTCTTCGACATCTTTAAGGTCTAATTTAAGATGTATAGTATAATCTTCATTACGACCATAGCCTCCATATGGTACAAGTTCAATTATATCATCTTTTAGTAACTTATCTAATACTTCTCTGTTTAAATTTAGATTAGCACCAGAACGTGTTAAGAACTCTTCAATACCAACATCAGTTTTTGAATAAAGAATGCCTAAGTATGTAGCTTGTTTTTGTGCAAATTTACCTAAAAATGCCTTTTCAGCATCAGAAAATGGAGATACATCTACAGTTTCTTCCTGTTCTGTAATGATACGATGCAATTCTTCTTGTACTATCTTTCGAATATCCATTTATTTGTCTCTTGTTTCGGATAAATTTATGTTTCTGTATTGTGAAGCAAGTTTTTTTAGTTCAGTTGCTGCCTTTCTTGCTCTTGCACCAGCTGCTTTGATGTTTTTTTGAGAAAATCTGACATGATCTTTTTCAAAAGCATCCCAGGTTTGCTTCATTTCATCATAAAGTTCTTGCGATGTCATATAACATTATCCTTTTTATTTATTAATAAATATCAAGAATGTTATTTTGAAGTGATATTTTGATTTTCTTGTTGAATAGATTTCATAGCTCGCTTATCGCCAGCTGTTAATTTGTCGTGCGGAACGTATCGATACCCAATTCCTACATGATCAATCACTGTTTTTTCATTGATACCATGTATTTGTAGCTCACATAGCTTCTCTAAATTTTCATCAGTTTTGCCACGAATTATTTTTATCTTCTTAGTTCTGCTTCTTTCTGTATTACGATATGTAATTACAATTGGAAGTTTTAAACTTATGTCTTTTTTTGCCATAATGTAACTTTTTGACCCAGTGTTATTTTGTGCATGAATACTGTGTTTGCTGGTAACTCTATAACTACATTACCAAAACCGACATATGATCGGCCTGAGTTAGGTGGACAATTTGGATATACTTTCATAATCTTACCTTGATGTACAAAAATAATATCCATTGGTACTATACAATTCTGTGTATGAAAAGAATGCATTCTTGAATCCATATCAAAATACATAGAATCACTACCATTCCATGTACGTCCTTGCATTCCTTGGGCATGTTGCCATTCAGTACGTTGAATTTCTGTGCTGAATTTGTTTGTTCCTATTATTACGTAATTCATATATTATAAATACTGTACAATTAAATTTACGAGTTTGTATCCTGCGAATGCTCCAAGTGCAGTTGGTACAGGAAATATAATAAACTTACCTAATGATGTAACGTATTTAGGTCTATTAACAACCTTACCTACAAAGAAGTAATAAGTCATATATGCAATCAATACAGCAATATCAATTCTTAATGTAATAAACACTACAATGATTGACCCCAAGAACCCATACACGAAGTTCTCAATAGCAGCTTCGCGAATTTCTCGTTTAGGAGTTTCTCTA
>Ga0222718_10000799_pt1 | contig 32333 bp, 36 predicted proteins | sample C33_27DmetaG_FD_165045 | JGI IMG/M metagenome (GOLD analysis project Ga0222718, IMG submission 165045) | Estuarine water microbial communities from San Francisco Bay, California, United States - C33_27D | ecosystem: Environmental > Aquatic > Marine > Unclassified | place: USA: California...
AGAGTCGGTGACGGCAACTCATGACCTAGGATAATCATTGAAATGGATTCCTTTTTTTCATGTTCACCCCTCTCTAGAACTCTCTTAGATACTCGGGAAGCGTAGGAATGTCTCTCTAGGACTCTCTTATTTACTGATGACTCTCTTAAACAGAGGAACACAGGACGGAGTTTTATTTATTCATACTGGAACTCTCTTAAACAGAGGAAAAGACCCTGTCTCTGATTGTAGGATTTTGTAATCCTTAGTTCATTCACTATTGCATCGTCTTTGAACCAGTTCGCTTTCTGCATTGCATCAAGTAATGCTTTGGCAAGGTTATCGCAGTCGGGTCTGTTAGTATGCGGTAGATGTTGCTTTGATTTGTTAAGTTTGGTTTCTGATTTTCTATATGGGAAACAGAAAGCAATTGTAAGGGATACTGCTCCTGTGAATGGTTCACTCGGTCTGCCCTGCATTGCTATGATGTATAGTTCGTTTGCAACTTGTTTGCCTTTCTTGTTTTTCCCAACGAAGTATCTGCCTTCTTTTGTTTTTAAGATTGTGCTACCTGACTGGTGCGTGGAGCGTGGAGGCAGACAAGGAATGAAACGCTCATGTGAACGGATCAGTGTCCTTGCCTGCTCCATTGCTGTGATCACATTGGTATCAGCTTGCAACTCTCGCTCAGTCTCCTAGTAACTGCACTTCCTGTTTGTGCATGATTGAATCTTTTAGCGAACTCATCATTGGTGTAGTTGGTTGTATAGATGGTTGGTTTGCAGTTGTCCATCCTTTCCCTAACGAGCTCAAATAAGCAGGCTTCTGCTGTTGGTGTAGCCCTTTCTTTTCCTATATCATCTAATAACAAAAGAGGCACCCTGCACATTTCTTCCATTAGATGTTTTTCGTTTAGCATCCTTCTTGTAAAGCTTTCTGCACCGATTGCTTTTGATGCCTGCTTGAACTCAATGTAGCGACGCCTGAGTATGAGCCATGAGAGCCTTGTTTTACCGACCCCTGAGGCTCCATAGATCAGTATGTTGAGCTTGCAAGTAGTTGGTGTCGTTGACCATGCTTTCGCCTCTATTACCGATGCCTTTGGGAATCGTTTGATGTCGGTATCTGTGAATCCTTTTGGTATCAACTTGTCGAAGGCAATTGCTCTGCTTTCTTTGAGCTCTGCCAGTTCCTCTGCTTTCCTTGCTTCAATTTCTTCATCACTAAGAAAATTGATTTTAGAAAAATCTAAACCATCCATCACCAACCTCCTTTCTTTTCTTTCTTCTTTTCTCTTCTCTTCTCTTCTCTAGAAACGCTTGGTTCGTTACTGGTTGCAACGCTCTTTGCGTTTCGATGCCTTCTGACCCTGTCTGCTGTTGTTGCTCGCTTCTTTGCAGAGGATCCATTATGCCGATCAAAGTTTGGTAGATGCGAGAGCCTTCCATCGTCGGTAAAATCCAACCATCCAATGTCTACCATAGCAGATGCGAACCCTTCCGTTGTGATGTCATCGATAACCTCCCTAGAAGCGAGCAGGGTTCCGTCTGCCGTGTTCTTGTCAGCCCATGTCCAAAAGCGTACTAGAAAGCCCAAACACTCGGCTCTAGAGCGTTGCAAATAGTGACTAAGTGCATACACCTCTGTTTTACTCGGCAAGTTTGTTTCAATCTTTATCCAACTCATTCGAATATGTCCTCCGCTACTGCTTTAGATTCTGCAATCTTGTTAGCGATTTTATAAGGTGGGATTGTGCTGTCCGCTCTAAGAATAATGGATTCTGCAGTTGAAGCGATGTCATCTGAAGAGTGAACTGACCAGTTTACTGGCTCGGCTTCTGTAAGGTATTCTAGAATGTTCCAACATTGCTCTTCTCCTTGGTTGGTAAGCTTGCAATAAACAGACTGCACTACACCTTTTCTAATTGCATCTTCTACGATGAAGTAGACAACTGATTTAGGTGGGTAAGGGATGTTCGGGTTCATTAGCATTTGATTGCCTCCAATTCTATCTTCCAGTAATTAGCTGATTCAGGGGATGTGACTAAGCGAACTCGTTTGCCTGTCACTTGACAAATAGTTGAACCGACTTCTTTCACTAAACCCATTTTGATAAGCTCTGTGATTCTTGGTCGAACGCTATTCATATCGTCACACCTTGTAATCTCCTTGACACCTCTGTCTGTTAGTGGGTCGTAGCATCTAGCGATTGTATCGTAGATGTATTTTTGCATCTTTGGTAACCCTTCTTTGAGCTCCCAAAAACTTAGTTTTGAATTTATATGTACTTGTTTTTTCATTTGGTTATTTGGTTGGTTTGTTGGTTGGTTAGTCACCCCAGTAGCGTTCCATAGGCATATTCCTAGATTTGCGTTCTTCCTGTTGTTTCCGAAGTATTTCACTCTTTCTATCACACTCTAGCAAGAACCTAGGGCTCTGTATTGGGCGAGGGAATGACCATTCATAGTAAGGCTCGAATCGTTTATGGTGAGGGTCTTTAGGAACACCTTCGTAGTCTTGGATTTCCAGTTTTTCTGACCTTGTCAACCACTCAGGAGTTTCCCCTTTGTCAATAAACGCATCGTTGCCTACATGGATTTTTTTCGGCAGATTTGCGTTCCATATTTCGGTGACTATTAGAGGTGTTTTTTCAAACGCATAGTTCCACCCTGCTATCCGACCGAAAGCAATGCAGGCGACGGAGTCAGGATGTTTCTGTAGCAATGCGATCGCTCTTTTGAACTGCTCTTTGTGTATGCTCATCAGAATGGCACATCCTCGTCCTCTTCGGGTCTTTCTTGCTCTTCGGGGACTGGCTCGGGAACTGGATCGGGCTTCTTTTGCATTGATAATTTCGCTGAATCTAGTGCCTCACGGAACGAACCTTTGGTTTCCCAATTCTCGATGTACCATAACAACTGCTTTTCCGATAAATCACCTAGAGGTTTGCCTGCATTTTTTCCCGCAGGGACTGGCTCAAACTTCCAACTTTTCGGCTTTTTAGAGGACACTATTTGTCCTTCTGCCTGCTTTTGTTTTGCACTCTGCACTTCATTAGCAGAGGCATAAGCTTCCTCAATGCCATACCCGAGTGAAGCTAGAGCCCTCCCTATTGCTGATGTTTCGCAGTTTTCAACCCAAGAAGTTGAGTTTACCATACTCGTTTTATCTGCTTGAAACTCATGAGCTAGACCAGTAGCCCTTACCCTGCCAGTTTCATCTAAAACAGATGCTTTTATAAGTATTGAGTTGTTTTCCCCGATGTTTACTACGCCTGTTGTAATGCTCCAATCAGGGTGTTCTGCCCTGAATTGTAGAACTCTGTCTTTTACTTCAATGTAGTTTTTTCCATGTATGTTGATTGGCATTGGTTTCCTTTCATTTGGTTAATAATGTAAGGAAACCTTTTCAGCGTTACAGCATGGAAAGACAACTCTTTTTTATTCAGATGTCACTTGTCTCTAGTTCTCTCTTTTTTGACGAGTTCTAGAACCTTTAAAGAAATATAAACAAAAGTCATTACTCCAATTGCCAATCCAACGACTTCGTTCAAAAAAGATATTGACCAAGATGTAAATAATCCTGCCGAACTGACGAATGGTGTTTTATCCATCTTTGAACGCATAATGTAATATACTAATACCTACAATCAAAAAGCAACTAAACCATATTAAATCGTTCATCGTTTGCCTGATGGAGTGAAGTAGAATCCAGTAACCATCGGTGCTAGAACGACTACGAAATAATAACTCAATGCTCCTGTTGTAATTTCCAGAGTGGTTTGCTCTGCAGGAATAGAGATGAGCCCAAAAAGGATTGATGTTGTTCCTTCTCCTGTGAGGTTGGTTGTAGTGATGATTTTTGCGGAGGGGAATAAGGTGCATAAGATGACGACTGCTGAGAGCGTTCCCATAAGCGTGAGTGCGAGCATCCTCCTAGTAGCCCGAGTAAACAGACCACCTTCACCAGTATTAATCTGTTGTTGAAACGCAAGTGCTTGTTCATTATTTCTACACTCTCTTGCCAGTTCTAGTTCATACTTCTGCTGTCGTGAATCTGTGATTGAACCGAAGACACCTTTCAAAACTGAACCAAGCATCGCTGAACCTCCCGAGGTCAAAAACATTGTAATAATTTCTACCATCCATGCAGTCTGTCTCTTAGCCTATCGAGTTCCTTTTCTAAATATTTGATTCTTTCGAACTGCTGATAGTCTGATGTGATTGGTGCATTTTGCATTTCTACAAGATGGTCTAGGTCGGCTTTAGCTTGTTCGGCAAACTTTTCCAAGTGCATCATTCGGGCAGATAAATCACCGAGCATTGTTCCCTCATGTTGGACTCTGCCTAGTCCGTTATCTAGCTCATTTAGTTTGTTCCAAATAACAGAATAACCCCATACACAAGTTCCTACGATCGCTATAACCTTCGCCATAAAAGCGAGGTTAGCCTTCACCTGAACATTTTCACCAAGCTCTGTAGCTTGGTTACTTGGCATATCAGTTGACTACCAATGCAGTACCAGTAGTAACTACATCAGAATCTCCAATTGCATTTGTTGCACTCACACCGAAATAATAAGTGTCCGCAACTGATTCAGTATAGGTGATGATGAATGTTTCATCCTTTGTTACTGAGTCACCTGTATTAGATGAGGTGATTGCTACGTCAGGTGCGCTACCTGTAGTAGTTTCTGCAACGACCCACGATCCAGAACTAAGAGTAACTTCAGCGATTTGAGTCGAAGAAGAACTCAAAGGACTTGATGTTCCTTTGTAAATTTTGAAACCAGTTTCGTTGTCCGAATTGTCTCTCCAAGAAAGTTGTACTACTGCCATAATTATTCCTTTAGTTTAGGTTCTATGGACGAACATATTTGTAAGGATGGTTTGCTGTCAACAACGAAGTAATTCCATATTGATGAGCCAAATAACCTTCCACTTGTTCAACTACAGCATCACTAATACCTGTAGCGAATATTGCTAGTTCTGCGATGTCACAACTTTGATGATGAACCTTTGATGTTCCTATCCGTAGAAATGTATCCCTTCCTGCCGTAATATTTACAGCGTAAGTTCCGCTTGCTATGGTTGCTCCGTTTTTACGCATCTTTATATGGACTCCATTGCGATATTGAAAATGCACAATCGCTGTTTCTCCGTTATATACTGCATCAGGGGAATTTATTGGATGGTAAGGTGTTACGCTAGGCTCACTATAGAAATAAGCTTTGTTATCTTCCCAAGGGTAGTGAGCCAGTATTCTAGTGAAACTTCCACTATTATTTGATACATGAAATAAAGTACCCCTATTCCTAGTGATGTGTTCCTGCGTAGTAAGCACAAAGAACATATCGTAGTCTGCTATACTGGTCGTCAGGTGAGGTCTGCTAGTATCATAGTTATTGCCCTCTCCTAGTAATGGATTGTTCCTAGCAATCAGGCTAGATAATTGATCCTGATTAAATTCAACAACATCATATTCATCATATAATTTTCCTTTCTTTAATAAAGGGTTTCCAGTAGTGGGGTAAATGATACGCTCGTTATTTCCTCTTCTAATACGGGTTATAGAACTCACTAAATCATAAGTAGAACCATACGCACTTTGATTTCTCCATACATCTACTCTTCCGTTTTGTATTTCGACACCAGTATCAGCTCTGTAATGGGCGAGAACACCAAGCTCATCTAATGCTATTGTTCGAATAATAAATGGACGGATGGTGTTCGCCCATTTTCTAGCGAGCAAATCTTTTCCCTTATCTGTCATCGTCCCAAGGATTGCTTCATCGTGCTGTATGTTTTCCCAACGACCTTGTACATCAAAACTTCTTTCATAATTTACAGGAGGTTCATTCCATTGCCTGACCAATGAAGGTGCCTCTTCACCTGTAGTCAGTATCAATGCTTCTTCCCCTAACTCCCAGTAACCAGTTGAATCCCCTACAGGAATATCCCCTGAATGGTTTGTAAGCATTTTTTGACTATAGTATGGAACTCCTCTAACTAACTGACCCTCAGCGATTCTCCATAGTTCGGTAGTATCTGCTCCGCTTTCTAATGCGAACACATACGCTCCCTCTTTTTGCCTGATGGGGTGAGTAATATATATTTTGGTTATTACAGATGAGTCATATCCTGTAGGTGCATCAATATCTATATCAGTTTCCACTTCTATCGACCATCCGTTTTCCTCAGTATAATAACCGATTGTCCAAGTGTCTGTATAAAGGAGTCGACTAACATCTGAAAGAAATGGGTCTTCCCTAATAAAACTAGGATGATTGAATATTTCTACTCCATCAAAATTTTCAACTCTTGTTTGTTCTCTGTAATCTTGAACTAAATCTAAAGAAGGATTTTGCGTGTGAACTATAGGGATTTCTTTGCCATAATAATCTTTAAAATAATCTTCTATTTCATTGAACTTAGTTTGATCTATTATTTCTGTTTCATCGTCTAAATAGAGGACAACACCTTTTACAGATGCTTGTATTTGGTTCGCTAGTAATGCTTCTGTTTTTGTTTCTAATGCAGTAGCAATACCTTGAACAATAACGGATGATAAATCTTTGTAATCTGTTATTCCTTCGTAGGATGCTACACCGATCAATCTATGTGACTTTGATTTAAACTCATTTAAGAAAGGAACTTCATAACCCCATTGATTGTCAGTAATAGTCGGGAGTTCAAAGTCTGCTACAGCATACCCATCTGTAGCGTTCCCTGTAATACTGGAACTCAAGGTCATATCATTATCTGCATAATATGTTTCTTCATTTAAAGAGGTTACTATGTTCACACTTGATGGGTCATCTGTTGCAAATGTTTCTAAACTTTTTCCAATGAATAAAATAATATCCCCTCTGTCATGCACTACACCAGTTCCGAACTCTGCTACATTTGAAACTTTGTTGCTTGCTACCCTGACTCCATGAATTGCTTCTCCTCTTGCTACATCTACAATTACAGCACCTTCACTATCTGTATTATAAGCATTCGTGTCAGGTTCTATCACGATTTGCGTACCATTACTTGCCCTCCATTCACCATCCATTAAAAGAATGTTTCCATTTTCTGTTTCTGTAACTGGGTCAACTGCATACTCTGTGAAACTTCCTGCTGAAATATTTAATAACAAAGCATCCAAGAAAGGTGCTATTGTAGTTTCTTCTCCATTGCTTGCTAAACTCCAGTAACCCTCAAGCGGAGTTTCAGCAGTAACATGAAATTTAATGACTGCACCATCTGCAGATTCATATTCCCTTTTCCTATAAGTTCCACTCTCATGCGTTGTTCCGTTTGCAGTATACTCAACCTCCTCATAAATAAAGGAATACAAGTTATCTATTGTAATGACTTGAGTCCCGTCTGCAGTCTGGAACTTGAACTCTAGTTCGTTGTTACTTTTATCTTTAAATCTGTAATATACTCTGTGCATCAGTATTCTAGCCTCGTAGTTTCTGCTATATCTTTTATATCTCCACTTGAAAAAGAACCATCATCAGGCATATCTTCAACATTTGGATTTGGATTGTTTCCACTATAAATAAAGATTGGCATTTTTGTACTTGTATTGAAGTCGGTCAAGCTTACCCACGGAATATTTTGAATATCATAAAAGTTTTGATCTTTTAAAGCATTCCAAGCATAACGCATATTCCAAGCTTCACCTGTCATTATTTTAGTTCCATTCGCCCTAACTCTGTATCCTGCGAACTTTGACCACTCAAATGTATTAAGGTATTGTCTTCCGTGCGCACTCAAAGCAGTCAGTATTTTAGAGTAACCATTGTAATGAACTGCATAAGGTTCAATCACTCCACCGAAATGCGAATCGTTAAGATTTACATCGATGATTGTCTTGCCAGTTGGAGTAACGGAGTTCGGTAGTCCCCTACCTGTATTGTATGGGTTCGCTTGAGTTTGTGCGTAAGGTGATTCGTAATAGTTTTCTGTGGTAGGAGGTGCGGAAGAATACTTATGTGGCTGATACTTACTACTGATGTATCCTGTTCCTGTGTAATCTCCAACTAATCTGTAGGCGATTTTCCACTTGTGAGCGAGGTAACCTTGTAATGCTTTCCGTTCTGAAATGTTAAGTTTGGGAGTGATGATAAGTTCATGAGTGAAAATATTTTGATCTCTACCATATTTATTCCATCCCTCTAAATTAGAGAGTCCCACTCCTCTTGCAATGTTATCATAGAAGTATGGCATACCTAGATGAGAACCAATATGTATCCTGTTTATTCTATTATATTCTCGGGCTACATTATTACTAGAGTTCCCACTTGTGTACGCATGAGTTGCACAAGTCTTTACTGAATTTAGATACATTTTATTTATGAATAATTCTGCATCAGTTTGTTCGTAACGATAAGAATCAGGGTACCTCCAATCTGCGATTACATTATTCTGTGGGTCTGTTTCTGTTTTCTCCCAAAAAGGAAACTCGGTACTCCCTGCATAGAATCCTCCGTTCATGCCTCCTGAAAAAAATTGTCTACTTGTCATGCAGAATGCAGTTTGTCGTTCCGCATCTTTTTGACTGCCGTCCATTCTGCCTTCCTGATATAACCTGATGATTTTGTCTATCTCTATATGCGTTTGAGTGTTCCCATAATAATGGTAAACACCAGTTTGATGTTTATAATTTGATAGAGAATTTTGATCGTAACCGAATGGGTAACTTCTGCTATTGTAGTCTCTTGTCGAGTGTCTAAGATTTGGTCCAGCCTTATATCTCCATGCTCTTGGTGGAACATCTAAGTGGATTCTGTATGCTGAAAAAACACCAGTCTGTTTAGTGTCCCAATGTGTTTGATATAATCCACTCCCTGCACTAATCGGGTTTCCATTCGGTGCTGTTGTTTTCAGGAGTTCATTATTCTTATGCCAGTATTCCATCCCAAGATTACCAAACTGACCCATAGAAGTTTCTTGAAAATTACCATCGGACATGTAGCTATACGGAAAAGTATTCGGGTAGCCTGCTTGACCTAAACCAATTGCAAAATCTCCATTGAATCCTACATCGTCATTTGCTGATGAGAACAAAGAGAAGTGCATTCCTCCTCCGAATGTAGTGTAGTGTGGTCTGCCTTCTGTTTCTACATTCAATCTCCTGCTTTGGACTGCGAATATTTCGTAATTGATTTGGTCGTCCATGGAAATATCTAAATTTGCCATCATGTCTTGAACTCCCCATCCTAACCGAGAGTCAAGGTCTCTGTAGGCATTCAAATCTTTTGGTCTGTTGAGGTTTATTGCCTGCGTATTTGGATCCCATTGAGGATTAAAGTATTCGCGTAAGTCTCTAGGGTATGAGACTCCCTGCCCTCTTGTTGCGATTGCTTGAGGCTTTCCAAACTTACCTCTTTTGTCGTTGTAATATTTTATTTCTTTGAAAGTTTTTGAACCGAATGGGTCGCCTGCCCATCTAGTGAACATATTGTAATCTTCGAATGTAAAACAATCTTCATCCGAAGCATCAAACCACCAGTAAGGTTCTTTGCCTGCGGAAAGTTTTTCAGGTGTCCATTGCTCTCCTATACTTATTTCGATTGGTGCAGATGGTGCTATGTAGTTCCTGTTCAATGTTATCTTTTCAGAATAACCATTCTTACCAATCATCGGGTGTATACTGGATGTGTTCTTCCCGTATGAATAAGTTACTACTTCTATTTTGATTTCGTTGACTGAAAGATTTTGAGGATCAGTCCATTCCCAAACTTCAGGCAAACCAGTTCCCCCTTCTCCGTTGTAAATCCATTCGCTGTGAACCAATTTGTCTGTATGATCGTAGGCACGGATTTTGTATTTGTTAGTTGTCCTGAACCCTTTGCTATGCATGGTGCTCCTGTAGGTTTCGCCTGCTAAAGAGAACCCTTGCCAAGATGGTTGCTCCGCACCGAACAAGGATTGAGGTGCATTGATTGCATGACGACCAAACCTTGGTGTCAATCTTGCCTTATAAACAAACTCATTTGCACTTCCTAAGTCTTCTATCTCTATGGTGTTTTCTTCAGGAAACATCGGGATGTCAAACAACATTTGAAATATGAATTGCTGATAACCAGTTGTAGTGAGGTTTGGAAATGCAGTCTGAACATAGGATGGAGCAGTAAAAGGTTCTATGCACAAAGCATTATGTCCATGATCGTTTGCAAGGATTTGAAACTCTGCAAACTTTTGTATCGCTTCATATTGATTATTCCAAAAGAGAATAAAGTTTTCACCACCGATTAAGAAATTGTTCCAATTAGATTGAGTGTAATCAAGGGTCTTTGTTGGGAAGTAATACTTATGTGTGTGAGAGTCAGTTATGAACTTGAATTTGTTTGTAGGGCTTGAACATTCGTTGTCCCATTTCCGTCCATTGAAACTATCTTGGTTCCATCTCATGGTTTGGTAATCTGCAAACTTTCCAGTATCTTGTTTCGCTAACCAGTTATATTTATACTGCTCCCAATTACTGGTCTGATAAGAAATATGATCTGCTATTCTTTGAGCTTGTTGGAACTGAGCAACAGCAGGGTTCGTGTAACCATAGTAGTCAGGGATCGGGTTACCCCATACTCTTAGACCTGTCTTCATTGCTCTGTGAGCGTTCTCTACAATGTTTTCAGGTAACACCATAGACCTCCATCCATCCCAATCGTATGGATCGGCAGGAGCCATCTCTGCGAGCTTCGCACTTGTGAGTACGCTGTCGTCATGGTTGATTGCTGTTCCTATTGAAAAAGATGTAGGTGTAGATTCTGTTCCTTCGTTCCATGATGGTTCTATAGGGGAACGGTCTGCTACCACGAATCTTGGAGGTGCTTTTACTGGTGCTGTGAGCCCTGCTATGTATGCTTCTACCTCACTAGGTGGGGGATGTGCTCCATCGCTCGCTACAACATCTTCAGGGGCATCAGGTCGAAAGAGTTGCTTGGTTTCTAACTCACTAGGTTCACCGAATAGAAATCCTGCAGGTCGAGAAGCATAATCGTAAGCTACCAAGTTACTGATTGGTAGAGGGCTTGAATCCACTTGCAAATCTAGAACAGCAGAAGGTTCTGAGTTTGCTATAAACTCGCTCGGTTCTAATGGCACGAAACCCATCTCTAAGGCTTCTGCCATTTCCGGAACTGCAAGAGTCAAGTTGACAGCAACTATATCGGCAGGAGTTGAAGGTGTAAGTTGTTCTGCTACTACATCACTAGGTGCTGTAGCATAAGTTTGAGCGTAGACCCATGCAGGAGCATCAGGCAATGTAACATCACTCACAAGAACCTCTGAAGGTTCTACTGGTGCTTGCTCTACTTCTGCCTGCACATCAATCGGTGCAAATGGTATTACCTCTGTTCTGTCTCCACCGAGTCCAGTCCCTGAAACAATAACGCTACTAGGTCGTAACGGACTAGAGTCTGCTGTAAAGTCGTACGGAAGACTAGGGAATAATAAAACTTGGAAGTCTGTTATCGTCGGTGCAACTGGAGCAACTAACTCAACATCAAGTTCAACGAGCATTTGATTTCTGATAGTAACTTCTTTTTGCAAGAGTGTGATTACCTGACCATTGCTTTTAGAAAGTTGAACCTCCATTGTCCTGTCTACTGCTTCTACACCCCTAGTAACTTCCTCGAATGCTGTACTCTGTAAGTCGAACTCTGCCACATAAGCACCAGTTTCTGTGTCTGCGATGCACTCTATTACAGGTAGGACACTACCTGTAGTGTAGTCGCTTATAGTTACAAAGAGTTTGTCGTGTAGCGTTGCTTCTAAATGTGCTCCATTATCTACAAGGTAAAACTCTGCTTGCCATTTATCTCCGTAGAATATCGGGTTCAGGGACTTCGGTTGTAAGTTTGCTATGCTAGTGACATTGGAATTTGCTGACTCCGCTTGCAAGTTAATGTAGTATGGATTCTTCATATTCTTTCTGCTTCTAGGTTACTGACTGGTTTGGCGATTCTGTATTCTTTTATTAGCTCGTTCCTGATCAATATTTTTTTCTGTAATAAAGTTTTTGTAGCTTCGGGATACTTGCATACTTGTACTTCGAAGTCTAACTCCATTGTTTCTTCAGTACCTATAGCGTTCTTCATCTCTTCAGTACCGAGATCTATTTCTACTGAATAATAGTCGCTCATCTTGTTCATCGTTTGTGTCACGGTGTAAGGTGTCCTTGCAACTACTTCGCCGATCCCTGCATTAAGAACGATGTCTGCTCTACCAGTAAATGATGAATACCCACCTGATCCGTTAACGAATGTGCATTGCAACTCAAGTATGTCCCCTATGTGAGCGACAGGAAGCGGAGCCTCTTCTCCGTTCTGTAAGCTATTGACCTGTGACTTGGTTGCATCTGCAGTAGCATCAATAAAAAGTTTCATGATATTTTGTATGGGAATTTCTTATTCAAATATTCTTTCCGCTTCTTGCATCCTCCGCATTCTTTTACTCCTAGTGTCTTGGTGATCTTAGATATTGTATCCCCTAGTCCTCTTGCAGTCTGCTTCTTTTGAAGATGCTTCTGCCATCTTTTGTTCAGTTCTTCCATTTGATTTCTTGGTTATTAAATTGAATTGTGTTCAAATAATTAGAAGCACAAGAGCTCTGTTGCACTAAAGTATTGAAAGATTTTTGTAACAGAATATGCTGACCATCACCTAAAGAAGGGTCTTTGAGTTCATCAAGAACATAGACTTCAAAGTTTCCGTTACAAGTATTATCCCATGCGTATTGATACCATCCCGCGTGCAAATCAACTTCTAAATAATCGCCTGCTGAAGTTGGTATTTCTGATTCGTCAAATAATATTAGAGCGTATTCTCTGCCTCCAACACCAGTATCATCGGATGACCACTTGATTGATCTCTGAGTTGCTCTTAGGCAGTCGAATCCAACACTATCGTTCAGGTATGTAGTGTTTGTATCTAAGTCTTTGCATGGTGCTTGCCATTCGTACCAAACAATAAGGGTTGAATAACAAAGATCATCGCAGATGCAGTCTTCGCAACATCCCCCATCAGGTTCTTCTCCGTAACCCAAGAATCCATCGTAACCCTTTTCTGCCCAATCGAATGTAGATGCACGGAGTGGTCTTCCGTTAGAATCTAGTTCCCTTTCACTATCGTACAACTGGGTCATTGTCCTGAACGATATTGATCGAATAGAAAAAACATATGCCCTTCACCTCCGCAATATTTGATGAATTTTGTGTATCCTTTTATTCCAAAGTATATGTTATCTTCGTCTTCTGTTTTTGTGATTGGGTAACTTGAAAGAAGGTTCTTTATTCGTAATAAATATTTTCCATCTTCTAGCTTCTCCAGTATTAAAGGAGAACGCACCTTCAAAGGAAACTCATCAGGTTCTGCAGTAGTGTTTTCTAGAACCTTATCTAAGTTTAGTTTTTCCAACTGCATGATGATGCCATATTCGCCATATATAACAGCATTATGTTCACCATATTTGATCTCAATATTTTGCAAGGCATTTACCTTGTCAATAACCTCGTTCGCCTTCTTCGCTTCAAGAAGAGTTGGTGCTTCTCCTTTGCGTACTCGTTCAATTTGTTGTCCACTCATTTGTAGTTTGTTTGTGTAGTCACTAGCTGATAAATACTGCCTGCGAATTGCTTCACTTCTGTGGGTCTTACTAGGTAACCATATTGTCCTATTAGACTTTGGTAATGATCTAAGTTTGGCGAGGATGTAGGACTTATGTAGCCAGTCGGTACAGAAGTTGTAGTCACATTGTAAGTCTCTGTTGTTCTGTAGCTCAAGGAATCAGGATGTTTCTGCGATCGGTATGCAGATTCAATTGCTTGTGTGTATTTTGAACCTGCTGTATCAAGCACTTGTATCGGTTCTTCAATATTGAATTGTCCTTTGTAATACGAAGCACTTGTCTTCTTTGCACTTGGTATGTAGTAGTAACCATCGCTCGGGCTTATGTTAATATCAGAACCTCCAATAGTTACAACAAGAGTGTCTTCCACAAAGGTTATCTTGGCGAATGTTCCTGCGTAGCTGATAGATGTCCTGCTCTGCAATTGTTCTTTCGTGTATTGTATTGCTTCCTGTGAACCTTCGCCTTCATATATGTTGAGAAACCTAGTCTGCCTTGTGCATTCAACTCTCTGAGAAAATGGTTCTCTGATTACAATATTGTATGCGTAAAGAGTCCTAGATTTTACAACTGATCTATTGTTTTCCACTACTCTGTAGCTCTCTTGGAAAGGGACTTTATTTAACTTATATCCTGGAAATGTTACTGCTTCTATAACAGATTCTATGAGGTCTGCGTTGCTCGTACTTGCAAATCTTCGGGTGAACTTCACCAGTCCACCTCCATGCTCTGCGAAGTTCATTTCTTCACAGAATTTTGCTTCCCTATAAACATGATGCGTAGTTCCAAATGCAGGTGAGGTGTATGCTGTAGCTATTTGCACATAATCTTGTTCTACAAAATATAAACCAGTGTAGTTTGTAATAGGATATTTGACCTTCGGGTTACCTACTGGTTGAGCAGTTCCAAATGATCCATCGTATATTGTAGTCATGATCTTTATTGGTTTACGAACTTCCCTTGAAGTGTTTGTGAGATTTGTTTTAAAGTTGTTTCTGATGCTAGTTTATTGAGAGATTCTATAATAGCATTTGTTTGTTCTGTGGGAGGATCAAAAGTTATGCCCGATAAAGCATTTCCAACAGAATCCCCGACTGCTTGTATTGAACTTTCTAATGCTCCACCGAGTTCTAGTATTGCTTCTTTGTGAGTATTGTTCACCGATTGTAATTCTGCAAGTGCTTCGGCTTGACCTTTAGTGAGGCTCGCTTCTATATCGGCTTTCTTAGAATTAAATTCTGCCATAGTTGCTTCCCTTTCTGCCTTCTGTACTCTCTTGGCTTCTTGTTCTGCCTGCCTCATTGCACTTTCTTCAACTTGCACATCTTGCAATCTTTGGTTGAGTGCTGTCATCTGTGCTTGATGATTGTCTTGTATCTGGATTGCTTCTCTTTCAAGTAGTTCTAAATCACTCTTTGTTTGATCATCAAGGATGAGTTCTAGTTTTCGTTCTTTGACTGCTTGAAGTTTTTGTATTTCTGCTTCAGCCCTTTCCCCACCTTTCTCTTGTAGTTCTGCAATCCTTTTGTCTATCCGCTCTACAGCCTTTGAAGCAGTAATTCTTGCTCTGTCTTTTCTATCAATTGCTTCATTTAGTTTTCGGTTTGCATTCTGCCTAACAGCATCGTTGACCAGTTCCGCTTGAGCCTGTTCATTTCTTTTTCGATCTATCTCATTCTGTAGTGTAAGCTTCTCCTGTAGCATAGGAATGGTTTCGCTTTCTAATAACTCTAGTGCTTGAGCTAATCTTAATGATTCTCTGCGAGCATCTTCTTGAGCTTGAAGTTTATTTGCTAGTTTTTCATTACCTTCTGCTCTTGCTTTCAGGACTTCTAAATCTTTCGACATTTCTAAACGAACTCCGCTTGTAAGCTCAAGTTGTTTTGCCATCTCTTCCGCAATCAAAGCTTCATCTTTCTGCTGTTCCTTTGCCAGTTCTGCGAGGAAACCTTTCTCTTCGTTGAGAAGAGCAAGAAGAGCCTGCTCTGCCTTTGTTGCTTCATGCAGACTGATTGCCATCTTTTCTGCCTCTGCCCTTGGGATGTTCCCTGATGCCATAAGCTTCGCAATGTTATCTTCTATTCGTTGCCTTTCTTTTGCTTGCTCTAATGCTTCTTCTCCACCTTCGAGCATCGCCTTGAGGTTCTCCATGCTTCTCTGTATTGCAAGTGCATTCTTGTCTCTTGCTTCAACAGCTTTCTTTGCGTTCTTTATTTCTTCTTCTGTGAGTTTCCCTGACTCCGCTTGTACTTGTAATTGTTTGGCTCTTGTCTTTAGACCTTTCCCCATCAACTGGTTGTATTCTTCCTGTAATTGGTTATGTGTTTCTTGAAACTTTTTTGCACCTTCTGCAAGAGAAGCATCTTTTTCAAAAGCTTCTATCTTCCTCTGTTCAATTGACTTCGCAGATTCCTTCTGTGCTTTTGCTACTTCTCTTGTAGCTTTCAACATCCTGTCTCTTGCAATTGCTATTTCACCTTCGTCTGCGAATGGATTAAATCTAATAGTTTGGTAACTGATTTCTGCGATGAATGCTTTGATGACAGTCTGAGCCAGTTCAAACTTTGCAATGACTTCATCTTTGAGGATGGTAGCAAGAGTCATAAAAGTATTCGGTACTGCTTTTACCTGAGCAACAAGTGAACGGAATCCAATACTTGCCATCCGCAGAAACTTGACGACTGGTGGAAGTGCTTGGGATGCAAAGACTTTGAAACCTCTACTCATTTTTTTCAGTTCTCCGTCAGTATTTCTGAGCGTTTCAATTGTTTCGGAACTCATAATCATGCCGAGGTCTTTTGCTTCCTTCGCATAATCTGACATTGTCTTTCCACCTTTTTGAAACATCTGTGTTAGAGCTACACCTTCTGTATCTAAGAACTGGAATGCAGTCCTTATCTTCATAGCAGGGTCTTCCATGTTTGCTAGTGCTTTTGTAAACTCATCAAACAATTGCTCCGAAGTTTTCGCGTTCCCTGCTTGATCTTTGAATGCAATACCTAGTCTCTCTAAGGAATCACGCAGAGGTCCAGCTTTATCCCGAGCCTCAGCAGTCCTACGGGTAAACCTTTGCAATGCTATTGTAGCACCTTCTGCCTTCACTCCTGATTGCTCTGCTCCGTATTGTAACGCTTGCAAGAAATCTGTCGTAGTACCAAGTCTAGTAGCCATATCTCCAATGGATGCACCGAAGTCAATCACATCCTTTGTAGTTTTAGCTATAACTGCTGTTCCTATTGCTCCAATAAATCTATCCTTGAAAGCTCTAGAAAATTTGTTTACCTTTCTTTCTGCTTTGTCGAGTCCTTGTTGGACTCCTTTAGTGTCTGCACCAAACAGAAACTTTACATGTTTAGAAAATGCCATTCTCTTATATAAGAGAGGTCAGCATTCTAGTGCGAGTATATTTTAGTTCCTGTTATTCTGCTCTCGGTGCTGTTCCAATAGTGCAGTAGCCTCTGCCATATCAATGGCTCTAAGCTTAGTATACTTTTCACCTGCCTGCATTGCATACCTTTCACCAATAGCAGAATTGAGTTGAAAGATTTGCCGTAATGGCATTCCCATCGTTTCACGAACTGACCAACCATATTCTTTAGCGTATGTATCTATTTGGTAAGCAACAAAGTTTGCATACTTCTTAGTCTGCTTTCCCTCACTTGTATCCGCATCTAGGAATGTAACTTCTAAGTATTCTTTGATGTCTTTGATGCACTCAACAATATTCAACCCTGCTATTTTCTTACAGAACTGGTCACGGGCTTTTGTGCATCGCTTATGTTCAGGTGATAGAATCCATAAGAATATTCCTATGTCAACTGCACCGAACTCTTTACCTGTAAGGAAGGGAGATTCAAAACCAGTGAGCAAGAAGTAATGCTCTAGGCTCATCTGCCTTATTGGGATGCCTGCTATTTCTGTTTCAATATTTAACCATGCTTCTTCTTGATGTGTATTAGCATCAGATAGAAGTTTTAGAACCTCTTCAGGTAATGAAATCAATTGAGTTTTGCTCTCGCAGAAAAGGTCTGCGTACTGAACGCTCCGTTACTTTTTGAAACAGAAGTTTCTGTAATTAGAAAGACCGTATCTGCTGATTCTGTAGGATGTACGGTGAAAGAAAACTCATCGCCTCTTTTCAATAGTGGAGTGTCGTTCTCTACTACAGCAGTCCCTGATGCTTCCCGAGGTCTACCAACAAAGACTTGTGAAATCACATCTCCATCACTTCCTTCTAGTTCGATTACATTGGTTCCTTCTGATACTGAAATTTCTTGGAATAAATATTCGTTGCCTGCGATTGAAACCACAAGACCACCGAATGAATAATTGTCTCCGTCTATTGTTACTGCCATTGTCTGATTATTTAAAGGTTCGTCATGTCTACTTTCCATTTAATAGAATAACTCAATGTAGTTTGGTCAAGGTTATTTTCATCGTCTTCCACATGAGTAACCATCTGAGGAGCAAGATCAAAGATAGTGTATTGAGGTACTGCTGTCTTCACTCTGCCGTTCAGTAATAAAGAGCGTACTAGACCCATCCTTTTGTGGTGCTCGTTTCCTTGCTCCCTACTGGTGCTGATTACTACCATCAGTTCGCCTTCGTGCAGATCGTATTCTTGGAATCCATTTAGGTTCTGCCTCATTCCTTCAACTGCACCTACATACTGAAGACCTATTTGTATGTTATTGATCCCAAGATCAAAGACCCCTCGACTGGTGAATGCAGGTAGGTCACTACTTGTAAGGTATGCAGATATTTGATCCTCTATATTTTTTTCATATTGAAGTAATACACTCATGCGATTGGAGGTGTTGATTTGTATGTGTGACTAGCTGGAAGGTTTGATTCTAGTCCCCATTTATGAGCCATGTAGCCTTCTACTTTTTCCTGATCTGATGAAGTTGTGAAAGCAACAAACTCACCGAACTTGCCATTCAATTGACCTCCATAACCTTCGTTTGACATAAGTAAGATTTGGGTAAAAGCATTTGTGCCTACATCTCCTGATTTTAACAAAGTTCCATCATACCATAGTTCGGAATTTGTTCCGTTCAACTTTACTAGCATTAACCTTGCTACACCATCATTCACCCCTGTAGTTGATAAGGTAATGTTTGAACCTGTAGAACTACCGCCAAGATGATGCCAAGAACCTAAACTTATAAGCCTATTAGCTTGCCTCAGACCTAGAGCCGTAGAGCTTGTTCCGCAAAATATAAATTGATTGCTCTGATTTGCAACTTCGTGAACTACATAAGCGATGTAAAGAGCAGTTGAATTTTGATCGAATGCAAAGTTCGTATTCTGTAATGCAGAAGTATTATTTGTTTGTATGCAATCGACTCCGTTCAAAGTATCAGAATTGATTGTGCCTCCACCTGTAATATTCACGTGTACAGGAACACTCAAATTATAACCATTACCACTTTTGTCATTCATTGTATCAATGACATTTGCAGTAGTTTGGATTTCTGAATAATCAGAACCATCGTACCATAGTTCTGTTGATGTATCAGTCGGTGACCAAAATTTAGATGCAGATAGTTGGTCAACTGCAATTGGACTTATGTCTGTAGCTAGTTGGTCAGGTTCTAACGGACTTCTAGCTGATACAAATTGATCAGGTAAAGATGGGCTCTTAGCTACAACCAGTTGATCAGGTGAAGATGGACTCCTATCTGTGAGCAGTTGATTAGGTTCTAAGGGACTCCTGTTTGTTGTCAGTTGATAAGGTGCAACTGGACTCCTGTATGCAAGGAACTGATCAGGTTCTATCGGAGTGCTGTCGTGTAGTACATCAGTAGGAGGTGCAGGACTATTGCCATAGTTTACATCACTCGGTGCAAGAGGAGTGAGCAGGGTAGATACTACATGTGAAGGTAATCTTGAAAGCGTAGCGACTACTTCTGTTGGTATTCTAGGCAGGAATATGGTTGGTTCTTGAATCGTTGTTTCATACTGCGGAATAAGCTCTGTCTGTAGTGCGTATCCTTGCGTGTCTGCTAGTAACCTTACACTATCTATTCGATAACCCCTGCCTCTTGTTTCTATCGTTTGATTGACTCTTGGTGCTTCGGTTAATCCAACCAATGATATATGAGGTATAATAATTTCAAGAGATTGATTTTGAAAATAACCAGACATCTCCAAAGCTTTCGACTCATCGCTTTCGCCGACTGAAGCTTTGAAGGATTTGTCATTAAACAAAACATCCTCGCCGAAGGCTTCTACTTCAGCGAGGAATGTTTTTGCAAGTGCTTCTCCCCATTCCATTATGGGAATGAGAGTGGAGGCTTATGCCTCGGCTTTCAAGTCTAGATTTTCAACAGCATACTTCACAGCGACTGTATATACTTGTCGAAGTGCAGATCCGCTATCTACTGGACTTGCAGAACTTTTGGTGATCGCAAAGTTTTCAGGTTTGTCACTAAGAGCATTGATGATTTGTTCTGCTTTGTGAGTGATACCCCAAAGAAGTTTTCTTCCATCGTTCTGCTCGCTAGTTTCTAACTGGTGAAGATCGGTTCTTTTCAAAAGAATATAATCAGAGTCTGCTTCTAGTTCCCCTGCTGTTGCATCTTCTCCCCCACTTAGTGCAGTCTGCGCTACTATGCTTGTAAGGGTAGTTGTGCCGTCAGCAGATAAACTAATCAAATCTGTTACGCCTGATGGTGCTGATGCAAAAGCAGTTGTAACATCGGTCTGATTATATGTTGAGAAAGCATTCTCTGTAGATATTAGAACATCTGTTCCAGTAACACTAAACTCAACACCGACGACTCCTGACCCCGATTGACTCTCTCTGATTTCAATTGTAATGAGGTCGCCTGCTTCTCCTGCTTCAACAGCAGAGAAGGTAAGACCTTGATGCGTGAAAGAACTAGATACTGCAATTGTTCCTACAAGTTCTTGAATGTCACCCAGTCCATTGGTAGCAATGAACTTGATGGAAGGAAATATTGCAGATGAATTGATCGTAGCCATCTTATGATTGGGTGAGAACCATTACTTGTGAACCCTTGGCTACTTGGCATCCAAACATAGTTGTAAAAGCACCGTAGTGAGTTCCGTTGCTCGCATCATAGTAACGACGATATGCACATTGGATTCCAACACCATCAATGGTGAAGGGAGTGTACTCTTCAAGAGTAGCAGATCCGGAAGTGTCAGGCATACGATTCACAAGAACGATTGCATCTGAAGGACAAGCAAAAGAATGAATGTCTCCAGCAGATAAAGTTCCATGTGCATTTGTTTGGGAAATTTCCATTCCGTATAACTGATTGAATCTTCCACTCTCTACTACAGAGTTACCGAAGGTTTCAATTGTACTTGGAAGAAGATTGTTGACTGCTTGTCCACCGAGTAACAACTGGCGATTCATAGGTGCTCCTGCTTGATCCAGTTTTCCTGCAAGAGCCTTGATGTTTGCAACTGCTACAGCATCATCGTCTACTGTAATTTGATTAGCAAAAGGTATGCTACCTTTGTCTGTTGCAGTCCCTCCACTCGCAAGCAATTTTGTATCTATTGCTGTATACAATAATTTCTGCAAGTACCTTCCGAACTCGTTCGCATTCTGACGAGCATAACTTTGCAAAGACAAAGGAGACTTGTTCATATCGTTATCATTCAAGTGGAATGGTTTGATATGTTCAGCAATGTCTACAGTGATCGTGCTAACATCAGTATCTGCAGTAGTACCATAACCAGTAGTAGCATTGAATAGGCGAGCTCCGTCGTCAGTATCGATGACTGGAACTTTTACACTTGCTTGCCTGCCGACAACATCTGAGGTGATGTCTAGCGTGAACTTGCTCAAAGGAGCGAGCATATTTTGCAGTACAGAAATTGCTGTACTGATAGTAAGATCTGAGGTGATTGAGTTTGCCATGATTTTTGATTAGTTTGTTTTTAAATTAGACCAGTTATACATGAGGTAATCCATGTTCTGTTCATAGAGTTTTTGCTTCTCTTTGTTGGAGGAGCATCTTGCGAGTTTTTCATGGAAGGATAATTCAACCTGCTCGACTACTTGAACTGGTTCTGATCCGCTTTCTGCTACTGCTTCTGCATACCTTGACTTCCATAGTTTAAGTTCTTCTGACTTCGCTTCTAATTCTGTTTGTGTTTCTTTGATTAGAAGTTCTTTTGAATCCAGTTCGGAACTAAGTTTTTCAACGCAGTCTTTTGATTGTTGGAGTTCTAGCTCTAACTCTAGTTTCCTCTCTGTTGCTTGCACCAAAGATAGAGCGACCTGCTCTTCTCCTTTAGCAAAGAGACCTGTCGGGTTCGCCGCAGGTTGAGCAACGATTGAAAAGGCAGAGACTTCAATAGCTCTTGCAAACTTTTCCACATCATCATCCTCACCTTCTTGATATTCTTCTTCTTCTCCATCTTCTCCGTAAACGATTGTCTTCGCAGAAAACTCTGCAGAGACCCCGAAGGCTTCGGGTGCTTTCGATGCCAGTTCAAAAAGCATTTCATAATCTTTTTTGTTATTCTGTTTCCAAGCATCTAGTGCTGAGAAGTCTGCTGTAAGCTTCGTGTATTCTCCATCTTCTTTGATTTCGAAATTCTGCCATATTCCAATTGAATCTAATGCTTCATTTGCAGGCGAATGAGTGTAATAAGCTTTGATAGGTTTTCCGTTCACTGCATCGTAAAAAGATTCAATGCTTTTCCTGTCTATAGAAATGTTGTGACCCTTTGCTTCAGGAGTAGATATGAGGGAAACACCACGGATGATGCCGAGCTCGGCATCGACTGCTCCCACATTTGCTACATCCTCTAATATTTGAAATTTAATATCGTCCATATAACGCAAGATGGTGAGATGCGTTTATTGAGTCAACTACAAAAAAGAGGGAGCGTAATGCTCCCCCTTTGTTTTTATTTGGTTACTTTGTTTTAGACCCCTACAACCTCGGTAACAAGGTTTCTAAACTTTGCTACCGCCCTTTCCTTTGATAGAACACGGAAACGATTTTCCTCCCGACTGGTGCTCTTAGTTTCCCTGTAAGACCTTTCGTGAGTTTGGTATGCAGTAAAAGCATTCATTGCATCCCACGCTGTAACACCGAATGTTCCTCGTTCCTCATTAGCGAACTCGTTTAGTAATGTCGCATGATTGTTCATTGCACGAGAACCAATTTCACCAGTCTCTTTTCCCTCTAGTTTAAGGTACTTGGTTGCCACGAGGTGCATCTGCTTTTCAGTCATCTTGGTTTTATTCAGCTTGTTGATGTCGGCTTGGAAGTTCACGAACACTTGTTTCATGCCAGTAGCCTGCTCTAATGCTTGAGCAAAAACAACTCGTTGATTTCTAGTATGCCTCACCTTGATGCTTTTGTTTCTGTCTGCTACCCAATTTGCCATTTGATTAGAACACCATACCCGATGCATACTGCCTTCTAGCTTTGTGGATGTTGTTCCATCGAAGCTTCCAGTCGCTGTAATTCTGCGTTTGAGAATGTCTCCAACTTTCCTTTTTCCATGTTCTATTTTCACCTCACCGTATTCTGCCTGAATGAACATTCTTCTGCCTCCGTGAGTGAACCCTGCTTTCGTGAACTGGATATTCATGCTGTTGCAAAGAGCATCCATGAAAGCAAATGTTTCTATCGGTTGTAACAGATCGTAGGTATCGGACACGATTGCGACTGGGTTTTCTAGATCGTCACGAATAACAGAATAACCATTGCAGACTTCGGGTATTGCTGTCTGTGAGTAATTGCCGATCTTTAGGTGCTCCATAACCTCGTTAACATTTTTGCAAGCACTAACATCCTGTAAGCCGAATGTTCTCCCGACCCTTTCGGCTTCCAGTTTGGTAGGTGCAGTCGGAGGTGCAGTCGGTGCTTTGGGCTGACTGGTTGTGATCCGAGATTTGGGTTGAGCCTTTTTTGCAGGCTTCTTTGTTGCAGTTTTTTTGATACGATTGGTGCTTTGAGTTTTTTGATACGATTGGTTCTTTGGGTTATTTTTCATTTTGGTTGGTTTTTTGATTCGGTTATTATTTGGATTATTTTTCATTTTGGTTATTTGGTTCTTTGGTTGATTTCTGATTCAATATTTTCTTTAGCTGTTTGGAATGCTTTTTTTTTGCCTATTGTTTCTGCTTGGTAATCGAAGTTTGCAAGGATGTGAACGCAATCATAGCGATTCAGTAGACCAGTTTTCCATCGGTGATGCTTTAGTGTTTCTAGGAGTTTTTTTCGCAGGCTCATTTGGTTGGTGTTTGGTGGTTGATTGGTGGTTGATTGGTGGTCGGTGATGGTTATCGCTTGGAAAGTGCTTGCCGACGTGCATATCGGCAAGCTTTTAGAATGCCTTGTGTCACGAGTTGTGGAGCCTCGTTCCAAAGAGCGTGGGATTGCAAGTGGACTGCGAGCTCGATGGGGTCAAGGTATCTTTGCATATTGTTGCGATCGGAGCCTTGTTGTTCCAGTTCTTCTGCTTCTGCAACCTCCCCCAAACAACCTTTGAAGGTGTCCCGCGTGCTACACCATTGCGCATACTGCTTGGTTAGTTGGTTCACCAACGAAACGGAGCGTTGATTGTCGAGTGCTTCCGAAATTTCTAAAGAAACTTCCTGCAGTTTTTTTTCAGCCAGTTTTAAATTGTCCCCGAGCTCTAGTTTCAGGGTGGAGAGAAATAATTTTATGTACATTTGATTTGGTTGGTTGGTTGGTTGGTTGGTTGGTTTAGTAATCTTTTCCTTCTAGGATAAAAAAGCTTTCGGCAATTTTGGTTTGTTGGGACAGGAACCAAGCTTGTTCTAACTTGGTTAATCTGCCGTCTGTTGCAGTGTCAAGGTATTGGATTAGGCTGTCCCTGCCTGCCTTTAAAAAAGGGTTCTCGCTGATAACTTTCCTAACAGTCCACTCGTTGTGACCATGAGTGAAATAATAACCATCGTTGGAGATGGTTAATTCCATGGTTCTAAAAAGGGATTTGTATTGGCTGTCGGTGTGGATTTCGATTTTCATTTGGTATTTGTGGTTGGTTGGTTGGTTGGTTGGTAAGCCCGAATGCTAGGGTAAGCACCCCGACAACTGCCGAGGCTAGATTCACTCAACTTCAAAAGGAAAAGACCTGCAAGAGAATGTTCTTTAAAACATCTAGATTGGACAAAACTTGTCCACAAATGACTGCAAATTAGCAGGGGCAAAAAGATTCTCGGATGCAAATAACGATTTCTCTTGGATCCAAAAAAAAGGGGAGGGCATCCAACCAAGTATGCCTCTCCCCACCAAATGAAAGAGAAATCTTATGCCTGCTTATTTCTTCTTGTCAATTTCTTTGAGTTTGGTAATTGCCCACTCGATGCCTGAAGTGCCTCCCCACGCATCCCACATTATTCCACCACATCCTTCCGAGTATGGAACATCTTTATTTTGTTGGTGTCTTTTAAAACTTGCCATTCGTGCGATGGTGTCTCTTGAAATTTTTTCTCTTCGTGCTAATTGACCTGCTCTTGTCCATCCAACTTGTGTCCCACAATCTGAACCATTCTTTTCTTTCCATGCGATTGCTTTCTTTGCGTTATTGGATGCGGATTGTGGGTAGTCGTTGTAGGTGGCGAACACCAGTTCCAAGGTGTTTTCGTCTGCTTCTTCTTCTGTTACTTGTTGTAAGTTTTCTTCTTCTTCAGCATTTTCATTTCCCGATCCTGAGAGTCCTTCATCTTCTGCGAAACCTTCTTGGGACTTTAGTGTTATTGGTCTTCTTGCACCTCCGTCTGCTTCCCAAGCATCTGTTACTGGATCAGTAACCAAAGGAAGTCCAAGCTTTTCTCTAAAGTGATTCTCGTCTTCTAACTGAGGTGTGATGCTTCCTGAACGAACCCCTGCTCCGTAGATTTCTAACTGCTCTTTGAGTCCAACACCAACCCCGACACCTTTGTTTTCTGACAAATACTTTTGTTTTAAATCATTATCTTTTTGCATCTGCACCAGTTCTGCTTCGTAGTCTAGTCCTGCATTCGCAAAGATTGTTGATGGACTTGCCAATCCGTTTTCTAAAAGCATTGAATCTGTCTGTGCATCCTGTCTTCTATCTAGGGTTGGTGAGGTACTCCAACGAAAAGAAAACTCTTCCCTTGAATTATCTAAGATTGGCAACTCATTCACATTCTCCCACTTGAATTGCCTCCACCGACATAACCTTCTAAGGAATGTTTCTTCTATCTGTTCCCTTACTTGTTTGAATCTATGATTCGTAACTGCTCTTGTTGCTTTAGAAGAACTGAAAGAAGCATTCGACCACCCGACAAGGTTTTCTACTGTGATCCCAACTGCGGAGCAGGCAAAGGAAATCAATTGAGTTAGAAAGTTTTCTACTCCGTCAATGCTACCTCCTTGGATTGTCTGAACTGATTCGCCTGACTCTAATAAAAGCAATGAACCTGAATAAAGTTTTTTGTAATTTGAACGCATCGGTTCTTCACCAAACTCGTTCTCGTCCCATCGTGCTGAATATGGTTGGTTTGATGTGATGAATCCTGTGAGTGCTGAACTGGTTTTAACTTTCGCTGTATATGCGTTTTGTACTTCGTGGATGTCTTCTAAAGTTTTCACGCAAGATGCAAGCATCGGTGTTCCACGCACCTGACCTATTCTGCTTGTGTTGGAAATGTGGATTATATCTTTAGCAGGAATGTAGGTTCCTTTCTGATAGTTTATAACACCATTCAAAAGCTCGGCTACTCTGTACTGAGTTGGTTTGCCAAATCGGTTGTAAACTATGCCATCAACTTCCTCTTGCTTCATGTCAGACAAGTTCATGCTACTGCCTACTCGTTCACTTGGTAGCATCTGTATCTGACCCTCTTTTGTTAGTATGACAAAGCACTCGCCTGCGAGTAACAGATCAGTAACTATATGTTGTAAGATTTTTGTAAGCCCGAATCCGTTGACATCAATACTACGAAAGTATTTCTTAAATATGATTTCTCTCTGCTCGTCATAACCAGTATTATCTGTATGTGACTGGTATGTGCATCCACCTATATTTGAAGTGAATACTTGAACGATAGATTTACAGACTGGATTGTTTCTTTCTAAGTCTCTGAGCGTTGCAAGAAGTTCATTCCTTGAGCCTTGATGCAGAACCTTCTCTTCTGCAATTGTTATAGGAGAACGATCTAAATGATCTAAAGTTTTTTTCCAGTTCGGGCGACCACCTTGATAACCAAACTTCGCAGGCTTACCGTACTCGTCTAGGATTGGAAGTGTTTGTCTCGACTGCATAGTATTGTTTCTTTGAAAGTTTTATTAAATGGAACACCATCGATTCGGGCTTTTATTAGATCATACTCGTAGGTTGCTCTTTCTACTTCTTTCCTGATGTCCTCTTGCATCCTGAAACTTTTACTTGAACCTGAAGAACTGATGCTTGTCAGTCCAAGAGTTTCAAGTCTTTCTAATGTTGTTTCTAACCTTTGGATTCTCTTACTTAAGAATGCAACTTGTTCTTCGTCTGTTCTAAATCTGCTCATGAAAAAATTAGAGGATACTTCTTTGGTGCATACTTTTTCAAGTTTTTTTGAAAGTTATCTGTTACGCTCCTCATAAAGAACTTGGTTCTTTTGTTAGTAGCTACTGATATTTCCCTACCAATGCCATGTACTGAAGTCATCTTGAGTCCATCAGTTTCAGCAGTAAAAGTGTATGCTCTTTTTTCGCCCTTACTTATTCCACTTACTTTTTTCCAAACATTGCTCCGAGCCCTTCCTTTTTTGATTTTTGCTTCACCTTTGACTTTTGGCATAGGGATACCACCTCTCTTACCCATGTAATATATGATGCCTGCTGTAGTCCCGATGTTTGCTATGCGTTCAAGAGTTTTTCTTTTTTGCGTTTCTACGAATGCTTCAAATGCACCGAGTCCTGCTCCTGCAGGTATTGGACTGCTTATCCATGCTTTGATGGGTCTATCAAACTTCTTGCCTCCCCTTGGTCCAACACCAGTTTGACGAAGCTCTCCTGCATGGAATCTTCTTGATGGTTTGAAAGGCAAGACTGTGACTTTTCTTCTCCCCACATACGAACGAAGTTTTTTTCCTTCAGGCATTGTTCTTTGAGCAATCTTTTTTGCTGTACCGACTGGCAATTCTTTGATTGCACCTTGAAAGATTTTAGCGACTTCCGCTTTCACAACATATTCGAAATCTTTGCCTGACATTTTTTCAAGTGCTTTGACAACTGCACCGAACCCATCTATGTCTGCTCTAAAGTTAATCACATCTCTTCGGGTTGGTGTTCTTCGCTAATTGGTTTCTTCTTTGTTGGAGGTCTTCTGTGCTTTCCGCTCATTTTAGTCTTACGCAAAAAATAACCTATAGCGAGTGCATAATTCAGGCAGTCAAACCAGTGATTTTCTCTGTCAACTTGTTTGAACTCAAACTGGCTTCTTCCGTTCCTGTCACGAAGTTCAACTTCCACTTCTGAAAGCAAGTGTCTATACAAGAGAGCATCAGCATTTTGATAGATTCCTAATCCGCTTAGTTTTTGCGAACGCATCTTACTTAGGATTCTTTTGAAATGTAGATTGTTTATATCGAACCTTGTGACCGTACCAACAGCAGAAGCACCTTGTTCGCTTCTCCCATCTATGGCATTCACTTGCACTATGTTCAGTTGACCTTGCATCGTTTGCACTCCACGAATCGCAAACCATTTTCTACCGAGCCTTTTGACATTGGAAATAACATAGCTTGTATTGTATTGTGAATCGACTCCTGCGTAATCACATCGGTATCTAGCAAAGATGTCTTTAAGATCGTCGAAGTTGTCTGCCCTTCCATTGTCTACGATATGACAAGTGTTCATTTTGTCGAATGCAGTTACCAACCAGTAGAACTCATATTTCTGTACATCGCATGTAAGGACCACAATAGAGTCTTCAGGTATTTCCCCTCTCGGGTATTCTGTTTCTAACTCTTTCAGTTTTATAATATCAAGTTCGTCATCTGCATCATGCTTCCATGGTAATGCTTGGAACGAGTTTCGAAAGTCTTGCAACTGGTTTGTTCCTTTTGCTTCTAAGAATAATCGAGCAGATTCTTTGATCGAAATGTAAGTAGAATAGAGGGAGTTAAGGTGATAGCCTTGATGTGCTTCATCTGCTAGTGGGTTCGTTACATCCCATGCAGAATCTGCATCTGCTACCATCTTGTTTTTCTGTGCAATGTCTTTTACAGAATATCCGCACGATGGACATACAAGAACTGCACTATCAGCAGTTCCGTTGACATCTAGTTCTCCATCGTGAAACTTTTTTTCCCAACGAACGAAGAACTTTTCTTCTCCTTTAGCAAACCCGATTTCGTGCATCTCTCTACAATTGAGGCAAGGAACTTTGAATACTTTGTATGTGCTTTGTTTCAAGTGATGGTAGATTGTTTCAGCACCATCATCTACTGTAGGTGTTGATGCCAAGACAAAGAGTTTAGATGATCCGTAAGCCTTAATGCGATTGCTTGCCAGTTGTATCGCTCCTGCCTCGTTTTGATTTTTAACTGATGCTTTGTCGCACTCATCGAAACAAACTACAGCACAAGGGAATGATGCAAGCTTGGATGCAGACCCTGCTCCACCGAGGTGTACATTACAAGTCTTCAGGTTATAAGAGAGGATGCTAAAGTTGTCAGGGTTGTCAGGCAGTATCTTACTGACTTCTGAAGATGCCCTCATCATTGGTTGGATTCTTTCCTTACTTATCTGCCTTGCTGATTGGTCACTAGGCATCAGGTAAAGAACTGGTTTCGGTGTCTTCGTGATAACATAAAGAAGACCGATGTGCATGAGAGTTGTCTTTCCAGTCTGTGATGCGAAACAAATTGTCAATCTGTCTGTTCGCTTGTTTCCAAATTGATTCAAAGGTTCATTCAGATATTTATTGAACCCTGCTTTGAAGTAGCCTGCGTATGGTGAAACTTCTTTGGGGATGTAGATATGTTTTTGAGCCCAGTCTGTTACAGATTCGTTTTCCTTTGGTCGGAATACATTGAGTGCAGTCTCAGTCAGATGTGATGTCATACTCTTTTGTCTTTTCATCATTTTGTAATGATTTGCAAAGGTCTGCATAAATGTTTTCTAGTTCTTGTTCTAGAATACTTTCTGCTCGTCCTGGATCGTTTGGGTTTAGTGCTGTAGCAATGTTCTCAGGTAGTTGATCAAGTGCTTTCCTAAGAGGATATAATATGGAACTGAGTGTTTCGCAGAGTGTATCAGACTCCACCAGTCTGCCTTCTCTTTCTTCCACATTCAATCTTTCAATCCGATTCTTGAGCATCAGGTTATCAGCTTGTCCTTGTAAGACTTTGCCACGAAGATCAATGAGGTCGCCTGCCTCAAAGCTTCTGCCTCCTATTTCTATCTTCCCTGAACCTTGCCTCTGCAATCCTGCTCGCACTTGCATCCATTCTTTTGCTTCCTCTACAACAGCAGGCATACCCATCTTGATATACTTGTAGTAACTGGTTTTATGTATGCCTAGAACATCCCAAGGTTTCTCGTCTACATTAGATTCAACAATCTTGCGTTCTTGTGCAGTCAGGGTCTTGCCTGCTTGAACTTTTTTGACAATGTTCTTGAGGTCAGCTTGCAGAACCTTGTCTGCAAGTTCAGGCAGTAAGCTACTTGCCTGTTGGTAAGATTCCGTTTCTTCTTTTGAGTTCTCGCTCATCACGAAGTTTTCTAGCTCGCAAAAGTTCTTCGTCCAATGGTAAGCAGTTCCACATTTGCCTCAAAGAATAATAGACTACCGTATGCCTAGTTGAACCTTCTTCTAACTGGGTTATTGGAGTCACTCCGTGTAATATCTTTTGACCATCAAATAAGATAAGTGACTTGTCTTGCAAGTTGACACCAAGATCGTATTCAGGAAATGAAAGATGTCCTTCTTTAACTTTGTTTTTGAAAGTGTACATCCCACTCCACACTTCCCTATAGTTACCTGAATCAAAGTGATACTTTAGTGGGTTGTTTCTGTTGATTATTCCACTTGTAAAAGGCATACCATCTACCTTGTATTCGTCTACTATGTTTTCTTCTGTCTGTCTTGCGTGTTCTGCATACAAGTCAGGGTTGACCTTGCTATACTCGCTCGCCACAACTTCGCCACCTTGCAAGACTGCCTGATGCCTTGAGGCATCTTCGTGCGCTAAACTTACTGGTGAGCAGTAATCTTTTTTGCGTAATGCTTTCCTTGGTTCAAAACCAAAGACCCTACTTGCTGTTTTCAATCCGCTCGTTCTGTAGTCCTTTTGTATCCTGACACCTTCGACTGCTTGTTTCACACGCTCTATAATGCCCCGACTATCTGCAGGAAGTAAGTATGCGATTACCAACCTACCATCAACATAAACTAAAGTAGGTTCGTTGATGAGGATGCTGAAGTCACTCGCCATAGCATGTCTTTGCTTATACTCACGAAGGTCTAAATCTTTTTTGTTAAGGTGTAATGTTTTCATGTCACCCATTCCCATAACTCGTTTGCCAGTTCTCTAGATTGATTGGTGTTATCGAGTTGGTGTTTTTCAATTTTGTTTCCAAAAGCATAACAGATGTTTTCTATCTTTGTTTTTCTTCCACGCAAAAACACTTCTGATTGCCTGTCTCTTCTTGCTTCATGCCTTCTCTGCAACTCCTCTGCAGTCTGCTCTAGAACAATTATTCTAACTTCTCTTACCTCTTGCAGTTGCCATAACAACTTTCTGTTAAATAGTCTGTCACCTTCAAAAATAATGTTCCTGTTTTTGGTTTTACAATAATTTAGAAAATCAGGCTGAACGGACATGCTCAGTTTATCTGTCCCAACAAAGGTTTCACCTGAACCATATATTCCAACCATTGCTAGATTATGCCTTTCATCTATGTGTCCTTTGCAAGTTCCGTACTGGAAATCTACTGAACTCATCTTTTCAAAAAGCATATTAGCAAGTGTACTCTTTCCAGTAGCAGGCTCGCCACCGATTGCTAAGAGCTTCATAGTTGCTTCGCTTTGTCTCTTATTAACTGAGTTATAACATCGTGATTGGTTTCCAAACTCATTTTGGATTTCAACTCTTCAAGCAAATCTATGATCTCTTCAAACTCTTCTTGTTTGTAAACGAGCATTATCTGCCTCAGTTGAGTGTTCTGCATAACCTCTAGTTTATCGGTCGGGTCGTCTCCCGTGTCATCTCCCTGAAATACTTGAGTCATCAAAGAACCAATTTCTGATTCGCTGAACCCAGTTAAATCCATATCAATCTCGCCAGTATCAAGCTCTTGCAACAAGTCTTTCAGCATAGTGTTATCCATGTCTGCCAGTTCTGCCAGTCTGTTATCCGCAAGCATATGAGTGTTCTCTTGAGCTTCGCTTGCGAAATCTTGGAAAGAAACTGGAACTTTTTCTAATCCTAGTTTTAGTGAAGCTTGTAACCTCCCATGACCTGCTACAACTTTTCCAGATTGTTTTGAAACTACTATAGGAACACGGAAACCTTGTTCTGTAATGACTTTACACAACCTTTTGATCTGTTCCTCGGTATGCGTATTGGGGTTCCTAGGGTTCGCCTTCAGTTCATTTGGCGAAACAAGTTGTATGGTGTCTACTGCAATCCTCATAGTTACTGATGAACTAGAAACATCTCTCAAAGATTGTGTCAATAATTTTAGTAGTTAAAACTGAAAACTTTGGTTTCCGCAAAGAGTCGGTGACGGCAACTCATGACC
>Ga0222718_10000801_pt1 | contig 32268 bp, 38 predicted proteins | sample C33_27DmetaG_FD_165045 | JGI IMG/M metagenome (GOLD analysis project Ga0222718, IMG submission 165045) | Estuarine water microbial communities from San Francisco Bay, California, United States - C33_27D | ecosystem: Environmental > Aquatic > Marine > Unclassified | place: USA: California...
ATTTGAACTAGCTGATTTAGGAGTTATACTAACACTCATTCCTGCAATATCTGTAAATGCTTGGTCAGTTGTATAAGCAGTAATTGCAGTTACAGTTGTGCTTTTAACTTGCAACACAGCACCAGTTCCAAGTTTGCTACCACTTATACTTGCATTATCAGCAACCTTAATATTAGTTACTGCACCAGTACTAATCTTGTTAGCTGTCACACTACCATCAGTAGGTGTAGATATTGTGCCAACATTACCAAACACTCTTACAAAGTCTATCGTATCTGAAGATGATAACGTAGCACCTACAGTTAGAGTATAGCCACTAAGACTCATTGTGCTACTGCCTTGTATAACTCCGTTGATAGATACTAAAAGATTGTTAACACTCTCTGGATAGTAGTATGCACCATTTAATTGTAAATCGTATTCATCTGTTGCAGTAGCTGTGAGGCTGTCTAGCTCCAAGAAAGCACCAGTTGTAGGTTGTTGTCCTATGAATGGCATGGCTTACTCCGTTGGTTTCGTTGGAAATGTGATGTTACTTAGTGCATCATCATTAGGTGTTTGTGTTGTTATATCTCGCAGAGCTTGTCTGTATGTTGCCCAAGCATCACTCATTGTGACATCTGAGTTAGCCATCCAATCTGTTTCAGCTAATAATAAATCTCTTTTACTTCTTAGCTCTGCCATACGTCTATTAGGTGCATCATTGTTCCATGCAGTAGTTCTTGCATCAAAATCTGCTTGTTCTTCATCAGTCATCTCAACTAACTGACCATCAACCATTTTGTTTCCGTTAGTCATATTAAGCCCTCAATCCATATAATTTAACTGTGCCACTAGCAATATCTCCTGCACTAAACAAAAGCCTAATTCCGTTTACTACATCAGAACGGTCTGCAGGATTAAAACCTCCTAAGATAATATTCCCTACATGAGCAGCATCAGTTTGAACAGTATTTGAAAAACCAGAAAAACAAAAAGGTTTTGCTGTGTTGTTAATATTTTGAAAATGACCACTTATTGTAAAGCCTTCTCCAGAAGCACTACCAGTACTGTTGTAACTTAGTCTTATGATTGAAGTGCCAGAATCAAAAACTCTTTGACCAGTATCCGTGTTAAGATTGTTATAACTATATTTAGTGCCAGTTTGTATTGTTCCTCCAACAAATACTCTTAGATAACCTAGCCTAGCATCTGAGGCAGGTAATAAAGTAGCATCTAAATAATATGTATCATAACTACTGTTTACATATGTAGAAGAAATATCAAACTCTGCAATTTGACTTGATATAGTTGTATTTAATAATAACTTCATGTCACTCGTATCAGGAGTGCCAGTCACAGTTCCACTAAATGCATAGGTATCTGCTAAGTTCATTGACTCAGCTTGTATTTTACTTAATGCCATTCTATCCTCCTATCTCAGTAATAGTTATTGAGGAAGCTAATGAACCTCCATATTTCCTAGCACCACTTCTACCATTAAAGATTGTAGTTCCTGCATTGTTGCAACCTATTCTTACTCTGAATGTTAATTCAGAAGTTGAACCTGCTGTCATAAAATGATTAAATGAATGATTTAAATTATAGTTTCCTGCTCCATAAGTATGTGTAAAACAAGTAGCTAAAGCATCAGCAGTAGTTCCCTCAAATAAAGCCGTAGCAGCTAGTGCATCTACACTAGTTGCAAAATGAGTAACCACATTTATCAAGAGTTTGTTTGAAGCACTCTTTGGAGTAAAAGCCAAAGTCATTACCTCATCACCTTCTGTTATTTGTGGAATAGTATCATCAAAAGGTATTGTGTTTGTACCAGTAGACATTGCACCAGTTTGAAAGTTCTTAACTTGTAAAACAGCATCAGTACCAAGTTTACTTCCTGCTATACCTGCACTATCAGCAATCTTCGCATTAGTTACTGCACTATCTGCTATCTTAGCTGTACCAACACTTCCGTCTGGTGGAACTGTTGTTTGTAAAGCCTTACCTAAATATATAACATAGAAATCATCTGTACTAGCTACGTTGCCAGTCATAGTCAAAGCAGTACCACTAACAGTATAAGCTTCTGTAGGCTCTTGTCTTACATTGTTTACAAAGACTTCAATCTCATTAGCATTAGCTACTGCATAAGTGAGAGTGTAATTTGGAGTACCATCACCAGTTAAATCTTGTTTAGCAAAGCTTGTAAAGTTTACAGATGGTTCATTTCCTATATATGCCATACCATCTCCTATGTTCCACTAATTGTATCTACACGACTAACAACTACATCAAGTGAAGCAGTTGTGTCTGAGTCAAACTTCAATCTATCTCCAGAGACAACAACAATCTTTGACCCACCATCTATAAGCTCAAGTGAACTATGTGCAGGTATTGTTACGTCTTTGATTAAGTAATAATCTAAAGTAGAGTTTGTTATGTAAGCTGAACAAGTGATTGCGTTTGCTGTTATGTTTGTCATTCTTATTGAAATGATACAGTCATAACTATCAAAGTTAGTACCGTTAGGCACTTCTCCAGTACCTGCACCTATCTCTCTAAGTTTATCTTGTCTAAAATCTTGTGCCATATTTAACTCCTATAAGGCTATAGCCATTGCAACTGCAAAACCTTGCCCTGCAAATGATGATGTGTCTGTTGCTTCAATGTTATTCCATGCACTTCCGTCATAGTATTTAAGTACATTTGATGTAGTATTGAAGTATAAATCCCCTGCTTCTAATGCTGAAGTATCTGGGTCTTCTGTAGGGTCTGTTGCTGCTGCACCATGATAAATATTTGAAAACTCTGTTTTGGATGCTGCTGCTTGTTGTGCCCAATACTTAGCAGAATAACCACTATCATCTACTGTGCCACCAGTATATGTTGCCCAATCCTTTGCTGAACCACCATTAGCAGCATTTCTACGTTGTGTGCCAATAGCATATTCTTTAGCTGAATAATCATCACCATCTACTTGATTAGTAGTATCAGTTGCCCAATCCTTTGCACTTCCTGCACCGTTTGTATCATTAATACCATTACCACCAATAGCCCATGCTTTAGCTGAATATGTATCTGGTGATGTTTCTACTGCACCATCTATTTTAGTCGCATAGTTTTGTGATAATGTTGCAGATGTACTAGCATTAGTCTCAGCAGTCTCTGCTGCTGTTTGTGCATCAAGTGCTTTTTCTTTATGATGTAAAGCTGAGAACCCAGTTGTCACACTATCACTTAATGTGAATTGAGTATCTTCAGCATTTATAGCTAGTTTCTGAGCATCTGCAGCATGGTTAGATGAATTTGTTTCTGCTGTTTCTGCGTTTGTTTCTGCTGTCTGTGCATCATCTCTTGCACCTTCAGCTAAACCTTGTGCAGTTTGTGCATCAGTTTCAGCCTGTTCTGCAGCAGCTTGTGCAACTATTGCAGCATCTTTAGCTGCTTCAGCTTGTTGAACTAGTGAAGTAGCTGCTGTATCTACGTAATTCTTTGTTGCAGCATCTTGAGCAGCTGCTGGGTCTGCTACATTCTTGACAACTTTACTCTCCATGTCCCACTTATCGTCTGACGATAGGGTAACTGAGTCATTAGTTAAGTCAACAGCTTCTTGAGATGAGTGAAAGATTTGTATGTTTGAATTGTCTAAATCTTCTTCAGTCAATACTGAACCAGAGGCAAAGTCTACTGCTCTTGATGCTAAGTCTGTTGTACGTCTAACTTGTACCACAGTTCCACTAGCAGGAGCACTGGTTAGTTGCACTTCAGAAGCTGATGGAAAAGTCAAACCTGCTTGAGCTACTGCATCAACGGTAACACTTATCTCACTAGTCGCAGTGTATGTAAAGGGGATGCTAAACGTGTCTGTGACGTTATCCCCAGTATAGTTTTCATATGATAATGGCATTTGTATTCCTCGTTATTAATGTTGTAACTTTAGGTTTAGTTAGCAAATTGATTAGATGTGTAATTTAATATCTGTCTAGCTCCATATAAAGACTGATAAGGAAGTAACCTTAAAGCTTTTCTATACTCAGACTCTTTAAAGTCACCTTCAGAAAATAAAGAATTTATACTTGTACCTGCTCCATAAAGTAAAGAAAGGGCTGGGGGAGTAATAGCATAAGAGTTACCTGTTAAAACACCTGTAGAAAGTTGAGTTATGTAACTAAAGATAGAAGCTGCTCCTATTTGTCCAGCTGCTCCTGCTACAACATTCTGCCATTCAAAACGTTTCTCAAGATATTCTTCTTTATCACTACGTCCAGCAGCATTAAGATGTGTTCTAGCTACATACATAAGAGTACCCATACCCATAGCTGCTGTTAAAAGTTTAGCAACTGCTAAGGAATCTCCTCCCATTATTCTAACACCTAAACGTTGGCTTTGTTGTTCCATAGATGAAAAAGTAAAGTTCATAAATTGGAACATTGACCTACCTACTTGAGTAGATTTTAAATACCTATTACTAGTTGCTAAATCAGATTCCTGAACATTTGTTCTAGCATCTTTAAAACCTACAGCACTAAAGTCTTCTGCAACATCTTTATTCCATTTTTGAATATTGAGTTCTTTAACAGTACCATTAGGATTCCTTGTAACAATTTTAGGATTATTAAGGGTCTGTATTATTCTGTAACCCATTTCGTCAGTTATACCAAGCTGTTGTCTTTTAATCGCAGAAAAAGGTAATTTACCTTTACTAGCAGCTAAAGCAAACTCATTAGTAAAATGTAACATAGACATCCTACGTAAGAATTGTGTAACACCTGTAAGACCAGATAAATAAGCTACATGTTTTTGAGAAGCTAAAGCAAACTTCTCTGTAGTTCTTCCTGCTTTATTTCCAATTTTCTGTGTAATTGTATTTCCTAAGTCTTCTCCATCCATACGTGTTAAATTAGACCAATTACCCAAAGCCACTTCATTACCTAAACCAAGAGCTTGTACTAGTTCCTTTACTACATTTGGGTCAGCATTTGGTTTAGTTATATCTGCATACAGTTGCTTATACTGAGGAACAGACTTAAGTATAGTCATAAAACTATACTCCATCATAACGTTAGTTAACTCCATTAAAGCTGACATACCAGACATGCCCATGTTAACAGCAAAACTAAAAGCTCTCAGAGCTATATTAAAATCATGTACTGTTTGAGTTTCTCCTCTATGAGCTAATCTACCTGTGATACCATCATACATAAACTCAACAGCATCAGTAAGTTGTTGTATCTCAGCTGAAGTTTTACCTTTAGCAGCTGCCTCATCTTGTATTCCTTTTTTAACCAAAATATCAAATTGAGAACCTGCTACATTAGTATTAATACCATTTCTAGCTAAACCTATAGCACCTGACATTTGAAAGATGTAAGAATTTATTAGTTGTTCACCATCTTCTTCTAGTAAATCACTAAATCTAAGTTCTTCCATCTGACCATTTTTATTAACAGCTTGTATAACAGTGCCTTCATTTAAGATTACACGAGAATGAGCACGTTTAAAATCTTTAGTTGTTTTAGCTTTTGTTAAAATTTCTGTTATATCATCTATAGCTTCTTCATCAAACAAGTCTCCAAAAAGTTTGTCCATGTCTTCTCTAAGAGTTGGACTAGAATCAGTTAGACCTGATTTTCTAAAGTTAGGGTTTATTATACTTCGTGTATAACCCTTAGCCATTTTTTTAATATAATCATTAACCATATCAAAAAGCTGTTCATCTGTCTTGCCTTTTGTTTTACCTTTTTTACTTAATGTTTTTAAAACTTGGTCTTCTATATTAGGCTGACCTTCACGTATAGCTTTTTCTACAACAAGTTCAAATTGGTCATCATTAAACTTTTGTTTTAAGTTATTAATTTTAGGTTCATTAAACTGTCTTGTTAAATAATTATCAATAAATTGTTTCTGTGTACTATTAAAACCAGCTACGTTATATGTTAGAGCTTCATCAAACAATTCATTGTATACTCGTCTGCCTTCTTTTGCTACTTTAATTACCTCTTCACCTACGTCAGTATCTATACCTCTCATGTAACGTGCTAAAGCAGTATTAAACTCTTCTTCAGTTAAACCTGTTCTTTTAACCCACTTAGCTCTTTCTCTAGGTAATAATGTAGAAAGTACTAAACGATATTTCATTTGATATTTACTCATAAGTTCAGTAGTAGATTTAGCATTAGTAGCTTTACCAAACCCTTGAAAACCTGCTGCATTCATGCCCATAGCATTACCTGACCATCTAGCTCTATCTACATCTGAGCTTAATAATCTTGAGCCTGTAGCTAGTAAGTTACGTAACCCAAACAAACTCCATCCAGCTTGTTTAGGTATAGCTGCCATTTCTTCTTCTGTTGGAAGTCCTTTAGGCTCATTAAAAGCTCTACCAGCTTCTACAAAATCAGGATTAGATAATTCTTTATTTATTATATCCTCAGTTAATTTTACTTCATTAAAAGCCTCATAAAACTTTGTCTCAGCTGGTGTTAATTTTTGTCCTAAAAATATTTTATTCTTAATTGCTGCACGTTGTCCTGCTTTTTTAAAACCCATAGTACCTGCATTTAAACCTCCACCTATAAATGCTCCTACACCTCCTGCTATTAAAACGTCATTAATATCTATATTATATCTAACATCATTTCTAATAGCTTCAAAAGCAGCATTCTCACTTGCACCTAATACTGCTCCTATTTTAAAAGCTCGTTTAACATCATAAGCTCTTTTAACAACACCAGTAGTAAGAGCAGCTGCTCCTCCTATTGGGCTAGTTAAAGATGTAGCTAAAGCAGTAGTACCTGCTATGACTGCCCATTCAGCTGGGTCAAACATCATAGCAAATATTCTACCTAATGTACCTTTAAAACCAGCTTCTTCTATTTCAGCTAAGTTTTTTTGAGTAGCTAAGTTAATCTCTCTTTGTTTCATAGCAGTATTAAAACCATATGAATTAGCATTCTCTAATACATCTATAGCTGCTTCTGTGTTTAACCCTGTAGTTAACCTTGTGATTAACTCAGGGGTAAAATTAGTTATAGGTACATCATCTACAACACTAGCTTTATCAGCATGGTCTACTATACTAGAAACAAGACTATCTTCTTTGTAACCTGTACCTACACTACTCCAAAAACCAGCAACTTCTTTGTTTTCTGCTTGTTGTAGTTGCTGATTTAATATAACACTTTCTTGAACAGTGTTTACTATAGGTAAAGTAGTTTCGTCAGCTACTGCTGTCTCTAAACCTAAATCTTTTAGAAGAGTCAATTGAGCCATTTTGTTTCCTTTTTAATTATTCAGTAAGCATCTTACCAATACCAGTTTTCTTAAACCAGTTCTTTAGATTAGAAGCAGTTATCTGACCTTCAAGTTTTAGGTCAAGTAAAGCAGGTACACTATCAGTCTTGATATCTTTAGCTTTAGTTATTCTTCTAATATCTATTTTCTTATCTTTATAGTTATAAGAAGCCATCTTAACTTTATCACCTGAGTTACCTCCTATGAACCAAACTTGGTCACCATCTACTTTGTAGACAACTCCAACATGTCCAAAGGCTGCTTTATACTTCTTCTTTTCTTCTTCACTGTGATACTTAATCATAATATCACCAGCTTTAGCTTGGTTTATATTTACAGAATTGCCTACATTAGCATAAGAAGAAGCACGTAGTTGTTTAAACTTGTCCTTACTTACTAAAGCATCTGTATCATAACCTGAGTCACGTAACACTTGAGTTAAGAAAGCTGCACACCATGCTTTATTAGAAGCAAAGTCTAGTACAGTTTCATTGTCAGGATTCCAATCACCTACAATATTCTCAAAGAAACCTTTAACTGCTTCAGCACCTTCTGAATCTTTCTCAGAAATGCCTAAGTATTTAGAAGCTGCTTCTACAGGATTAGGAGATATTGCTATATCACTAACCATATCAGCAGTAGGTTGTTCTTCAACTTTTAGTATCTTAGACTCTGGTACAGATGTATCAGCATGTGCAGAAGGTATAACAGAGTTAACAATACCTGAAGCTATTGCTTCTACTGTGTCTACAGTTGCACTACCTACATCATTTGCCATCTCTAATGCACGTTCTTTGGTCTGTGTTGCCCACTTAGTTGCAGTAATAGTACCATCTTTAGCTACGTTAAACAACATGTTAAACTGAGCTTTACCTAAAGCTATACCTTGTTCAACAGAGCCTTCTGCATATTGAGAAGCTTCGTTAATAGAAGACCAGAACTTCTTCCAAGTCCCTTTTAAATTAGGAGCACCTAGTTGGAAACCCATACTAATAATAGCTGACTGTGCTTTCTCAGGTATGTTTCTAAAACCTTGTATTTCTTTGTCTAGATAGTTACCAATCTTCTGTACTTTTAATCTAAGTACTGCAGCACCTTCTTCTTTTGTGACATTATCAATATCTTTAATTAAAGCTCTCTCATCAGGCTCTAAGGCAGGTAAATAAAAACCATAGGCTACTGACCTATCTTTTCCATCTTTGTAAGGTTTAGGACTAAAGCCTTCTTGCCTTGCTATCATATTAGATGTTTTATCTATTAGAGTATTACCTTCTATAATCACTTCATCTCCTGTTGTTTGGTTACTAGGTATAAATTCACCTACTTGACTTTCGTCTAAGACAGATGCGTTAGCTGTACTAATAGGATTAATTAAGTCTAATAAAGAAGATTGTTTATTCTCAGTAGTAGCTCCTTTTTTAGTTACTACGTCAGATTCTTCACCTCTCAGTAAGTTTCGTTTTATTAAACCTATAGCAGGATTTTTACTTAATGTTCCATCTTTATTAATTTTATAGAACTCTTCTCCTACTTGTTTATAATCTACAGGTGTACCAAACCTACTGAAGGTAAATATATCTCCTTCACTTCCTACTGTTCTATCTTCTGGTAGTTTAATACTTCCCATTTCAGTTACTACAGTATTAGCATTATCTTCTGGTTTAGGAAATGATTCAAACAATCCACTAAAGCTTACACCATAATCTATATTTGAAAGTTCTGAACGTTTGATAGTACCCATCTCAGTTTGAATTACACCCTCTTCTACATCAGTCTCAGTAGCAGTAGGAGTAGAATATGATAAAGTAACCTTTGCCTTATTCTCATCTAACTTAGCTTGTTCCATATTTTTAGTTACCACATTATATAATATACTAGGGTCACTTAAAATCTTTGTTTTATCCATAGAGTCAAAAAGAGGAACTTCTGTAAAGAAATCATTTTTCTTACTTTTGTTAATTAGATATACTCTAACTTTATTTTCGTCTATTACATCTGCTTTTATAGCTATATCAAATTCATCAGCTTCTAAATCTGCAAATTCTTTTGCATATGCTTGCATTGCAGGGTTTGTAAATAGCTTTTTATTTATCTCTTTTAAAATAACTTCAGGGTTTTTACCTAATGTTGCAGTACCTGCTGCTAAATAAGTAAATCTATAACTATCTCCAGCACCTGTTTCTACAATAGGATTGTTTTTATCTGCTATAGCAAAAGCTCTTTTTATAGAATTCTCTGGGTCATTTCCAAGAGCCATAAAGAAACGAGCATCCTTTGTAATTTGTCTAAGAATTATAGCACTACTTGGAACATCTGTAAGGTCTTTACCTAACCATTTTTCTGTTGCATTTTTAACATCTTTTACAAAATCACTATCAAGTTTAGGTAAAAGCTCATCATCAAACTTTTGTTGAATTGTAATAGCAGCACCATTATAATCAGGAGCAGTATATTCAACTACAGAACTTTCGTCTCCTGCCTCATTCAAAACTTCATGGATGATATATTGTTTTTGTTTTGCTTCTCTATTCATCAATAAATCTAAAGCTTCAAATTTTCTATTCTCATCTGCAGTTAAACCTAATTTAGCAAAAGGTATTCCTACTCCTGTATATAATTTCCATTGATTTAAAGAACGTTGAAGCTTTTCGTTTGTTTCTGTAGTCTGAGTAAAATCACCAGACATAAAAGGTAAGCCCATCCTTACTGAGTTTCTAGCTGGTATAGGAACATACTGTGATTTTTGATAACGTTGTGCTTGTTCTAAAGGAGACAAATCTAAGAACTTTGTCATCACTCCATTTTTGTTCATAAACTCAGACTTAAGAAAAGCATCGCTTTTTTCTATGTCAGAAGCTTGTGTTTTCTTTCCTTTACTGTCTGTTTTAATACCGTTAAAAGGTACATCGTTTTCTAAAGCAAATTGAACGTTAGAAGCAAGAGAAGTATTTTCAGAATTTTTTAGAATATGATTAGCTCTTTTTGCCTTAAGGTCATTCATAGTCTTAGCATACTTAGGATTTGTTAATAATCCAAGTTTTTCTGCAGCTAAATATAAAACATTATCAGGATTAGATTTAGCTTTAGCTTCTGCTGCTGATACTAATAAAGTATTAATTGTTTTAAAATCAGGTTTTAATTTACCTTTAGCATCCTTAATAAGATAAGTATTAGCATTTTTGTTAACAAGTTTAATCATAGCTTCTACTTGTTCTTCTTTAGATGCGTCTGAATTTACAATCTCTTGGTCAAGAAATGCTTGAAAAATTCCTTTGTTTTGTTTCTTTATTTCATATTTTCTTTTGTTTTCAGTAAACTTAGCTATGAGTTTAATCTTAGCATCTTCTGCAACATACTTATATTTTTCTATTAATAAAGGGTCAGTCCCTTTTTGTTTTAAAATATCTGTGTAATCAGAAGTATTTTTATCTATACTATCTATAATAGTAGAAGTTTCTTGCTCATGCCACATATCTTCATTAGTTGCATAATCTTGGTTTATTTTACTAAATGCTTTTAAAGCTTGATGCTCTATTTGCTGATTCTTTTGTTTAAGTCTAAAACTTTCTATTTCTCTTTCACGTTTTAGTTTTTCTTCTAATTGTTTATCTGATACTGCTTTTACTGCTGGAGTTATAGCATTTACAAATTCAGATAAGGGAGAAAGTTGTGGTTGAATCTGAGCAGGACGTACATAAGTTTCTACTAAGTTTGCTACAGGTTTAGTGGAAATACCACTAACATCTAATTTAGCAACTGGAGTTCTTTTAGCCATTTAAACCTCTTATTCTATTTAAGTACTAATGCAAAGGGTATATCATTTGAAGCAACAGGTGTCATATTATCAGCTGTTCCAAAAGTGTTTAAGTTTGTAACAGTTTTATCACCTGTCCATTTTATTCCAAACAAATCACCATCTCCATATTTAACATCCATAGCTACAGCATTAGCAGCAGCACCTACAACAGCACCCATTAAACTAGGTGGTTGACCTTGTTGTACAGCATTAATACGATTCATAGCTTCTGCATTAAGACCAGCTTTTTCTAGTTCAACTTGTGTAAGTAATCTATCAATAGTAGCATCATACTTAGAGATACCTCTAAGCTTTCTAGCTTCTGTTAATTCTTGTTGCTGTTTAACTGATTTACCAGCTACTCCTGCTTCACCAGCTGCTACCTTCTGTCTTTCTTTTGTTTCTAAAGCTTTGATAGCTAAAGCCATCTTATCTTCTGCTACTGCTTCTGATTCTTGTATAGCTCGTTGATTAAGAGCTTGTATCTTTAAGTCACGTGCAGCAACTGAGTTAATTCTGTTTTGTTCATACCTAGCTTGTTGTTCTCTAGCTTGTTTTCCTTTTTCAAGAAAACCTAAAACTGCTTGAGCACCTTGCAAATACACTTGTGGTGGTACTGCCATTTTATATCCTCACAAATTCTAAGAAGGGTTTACCCCCATAATTATGTTTATTAATAAAAGTAAAGCCTAAAAACTTTAACCATTTTATAGCTACAGTATACTCTGCATCAACAGAGTTAGTCAAAATACTATACTTTTTATTTAGTTCTTTTGTCAATCTTTTAGTTTCTCTCAAAAAGGTCATCCATATTTTCTCAACAGCAGGTGTAGTAAGTAACCAAACACAGGCAACCATGTCATCCTGTCTAGCTACTCCATATATACCTGCTATCTCATGTGTTTCTTTTACTAGAAATGTCCAACATTCGTCAGACAAATCTAATCCTGTTTGTAAAGCATTCTTTGTACTGCCATGTGATGCTATCACCTCTTCCCTATCTTCAGGTCTAAGATTATTACATAGATAATCTACATCTTCTTGGGTGCTTTGTCTCACATAGGCTTTCATTATAGTCTCCTAGAACGTAATACAAAGAAACCTTCCCATTCAGCTGACTGAAATATACAAGGGAAGTGACTAGAACTTTTTAGTGTTATACTTGTTTCATCACCATGACCTAGTACTCCAAAACGATAAGTACCTGAGTCAATAGCAGCTGTGTTTAAAATGTTAGTAGCAGCACCTACAATACGTCCAGTAAAGTTCCTAACATAAGGAGTACGTTTAGTATGTGTTACTTCTGCTTGAAAGAAACCTGTATTATTATAAACAACTGCATAGTTTCTTATATGTAGTTTACCTGTTGTTATAGATTTATCACCACTTTTAACAACTGGTTCAGAGAATTGGTATTTAAACTCAAAAGGGATACCTGCATAGACTACTTCACTATTAGCTAATCTAGCTGCTACATCACTTAGTTGTATTATCTTACCTGTTTCAGCTATGTAAATAACACTAGCATCAGTGTAAGGTATAGCAGTTAAGCCACTTGTTTCTAGTTGTACTCTTCTATCTAAGTGTATACTAAAGTTATTAGTAGTATAATTTGTAGCATCATCTACAGATAAGTTTATACGTTCAAGAAATAAGTTATTACTTCTCTTAACTAGTAGAGTTATATCTGCACGATTAAAAGACACTCCTAATATATCTCCAGTAAATGTCCAACGAGACCAAGAGGCTTGTAACTTTTCTCTACCTCTCCAGTAGTATCTATATACATATAGAGCCTGTGGGTCATTATCTGTTTGTACGAGTATCATATCTTCATTAGAAGAAGCTTGTATGTTTATAACTTCACCATCTAAATACTCAGGTACATGTGCTGTAATCTCTGTAGCATCATTAGTATCTGTATCAGTATCTACAAAGTACTCCCATAAGCCAGACCATGCTCCCCTCTTGGAAGCAAAGTAAACAAACCTACCTGCCTGTGCTGGTTTAGCTCTTAGTGAAGCCTCAAACTCTGTAGTGTTAGCTACATTAATAGTCTCAGGTGTAAGTATTGGGTCAGCAGTAACTTTAAACTGTGTTAAATCTGAGAACAATAGTAAAGACTCGTTAAAAGGTACAGCATGTTTAAGTATGCTAACCTTGTTAGAGGATACTGCAACATCAATAGGGTCACTGTCTACTATAGTTAATGCTGATTTACGGAAAAAGTCAAAGCTTACAAATTCTCCTGCTCTAGAGAATATAACATTCTCGTCAGCTAGTACACCTAATCTATTACGGTGAAAGAATATATCATTTAATTTAAAATCTACAAAGGAGGGGAAGGAGTTTGTGTTATCATCTCCTACAGTTCTTGGTTCATATGTAACAGGGTCAAACTGAAAGTTACCATTGGCTAACTTACTTAGCTTGTGTGGCATTGTACTAGCATTTAACTCTGTTAGAATGTTAGGCTCTAGTGTTTCTTTCCACACTTCTTCATCTGTAAATTCAACATAGTAATCATCTTGAGCTTTTTGATTATCACCTGATACTTTAATAACATAACCTACTGGTGCTTCTACAGGTAACTTTTTAAAGTCAGCTGTCTCATCTTTAAATACAAGTAGATGGTCTCCACCATGAGAGTCTCCTACTTCTACTTGGAAGTCTGTGCTATCAGTAGATTGAATATGTAATACGTTACCATAACGTGTAACTGTTAAACCTGATACAGCACTACCATTAGTAATGTTTTGATAATAAGTTGTACTAACAGTAGTACCAGAAAAGGTATTTAAGTTAGTTGCAATAATATCTGTAGCTGCACCACGTTCTGCATTCTGTGTTAAAGTTGTGCTAGACTGTGTTGAAGACTTTGTAGCAAATTCTACAGTACTGCTACTTACACCTTTAGTTAAGACTAAACGATAAGTTGAGGAGTAATCAGCTTGCTTAACATATACTAAAGCTTCAGGATTACGAGTAGCAGATGTAGCAGTTCCTTTAGCTACAGTTGTATTCTTATTTACTATGAAAGTAGTATCAGCTATTGATACAGCTGCCAGTTCTTTACTAGGAATAGTCAAACCACTCAAGTAAGAAGCAGCATTGTTAGTTACGGTTTTAGATACACCATCTTTGTCAAACACCCTTATAGTACCTGCAGTATCTACTACCATAGAATAAAATTCATTCTCATCTCTACGAATAGTATGTATAAAAGCTTTATCTAAGTCAGAGATTGTTCCTAAGTCAGCTACATGTGTGCTGCTAGGACGTTTAGATAAACCTGTAACAACGTTAGACAAACCATTCTCTTGTAGTTCTGCTTGAGTACTAAGCCTTAAAGATGGTGGTTGTTGTGATACCCCATTTATAAGATTTGGGATAGATTGACTGATGAGTGCCATTAAAGTGTTCTCCGTCCCTGTCTGTCGATGATAGCATATGTGTCATAATTATCAAAGATATTATTATCTTCTGTTATCTGGTCAAACTCTTTTAACTGTAATAATGCACTCTGCTCATCTCTTAGTTGAAAATCATGTAACGTACCTGAACCTACTACTCTATCTTGGAAAACTCTAGTAGCACGTAGTGTAACATATCTTTTAGCTACCTCAGGTAAGTCATCAAAGTTTAACTGTACTATGACATCTAAGTATACATTAGTCCCTATGTTAAACGTGTGGTTCTTCTTGTCATACATCTTTAAACCACGTTGTACTAAGTCAGGACTCTGTGGTGCAAGTGTAGCATCTGCTCTTAATATATTATTAGGTAGAATTATTTCACCATCTGTACTTTGAGCAAAGCTTTTGTTTAATTCTTTGTTGAAGTGCCAACCCATAGATTGTACTTCTCTATCTATTGTGTTTAATATTGTTTCAGCTATTTCTGCTTCTATTAATCCAGAGTCTAAACTACTTACTGGTGCTTCTCCAATAGCAGATAACATTGTATTGACTGCATCTAGCTGTGTTGTTCCTGCCATTACATTCTCCTATGCTTTCCATTTAGTCTCGTTAGCCCAATGAGCTGCAGATGTTTCACCCTTTGCAATATTCTTTCTATGTCTACTTCTAAACATATCACGTTGTTTTTTAGATTTATTAGTCTCAGCACCTTGTTCACCAAACCTAATCATCTTAGGCTTGTCTTTAGTACCTATCAATACAGCATGTGACTTTGTTTTATGAGATGGAGTACGTTTAGGTATACGTAAACCACTAAAGGTTTCTCCCCTATACTCTATACTCATTTCTTTTTCTTTCCATACTTAGCCATTATAGCAGCTACTTGTTTCTTAGGTTTACCACCAAAGGACATCTTCTTACCAGTTTCTTTGGCTTCTTTTTTAGCTTTAGCTACACCTTCTTTAGTATACTTATATTTCTTTCCACCTACTTCTGGCATAATACACTCCAATAAAAATAGAGAGAGGCTCTAGAAACCTCTCCCTGTTATTATAATTAAACTTCAAGTAATCCAATACAAGCAGCAGGACGTAATACGTTGTGTCCCATTGCATACTTGGCTACCATTAGTGTACCTTGTCTATTGATTTGGTACTCTGATTCCATACCTAAGTCTAGTAGCTTAACAGTAGCTACAGCTTCAGGTGTAAAGATAAAGCCTCTCATTTTAGAAGCAATAGCCACCATGTCTGCACCATCTACAGCAGCAGTTGGTAAGTCATAGTGAGTAGTTCTACCTGAACCAGCAGTGTTAGCTAGTGGAGCATTGTCAGAAGTCTTACCTTCATCAGCATCACCTGTAGTGAAGTTCTGATATAAGTTAGCAACCTTTGCATGGTTAGACATAATGACAGGCATTCCAGCAATCATAGGAACAGTAGCTCCTGCAAGATTACCGTTACCACCAAAGTCTTTATTCATATAAGTTAGCTTTGAACCGTCTGAAACATCTAGTAATGCGTAGTACTGGTCTGGAGCAAGAGCTACCACAGCACTGCTATGGTCAACGTTCTTGATATCAAACTCTTTCTTTGCATCAAAGATAGCTTTAGCTAGTTTAGCAGGGTCTATAGAATCTGCAGTAGCAGTACCAATAGTTACGTTATCAGTAAAGTCTTCTTCAGCAAAGTCTTTATATCCTTGAACAAGACCTGCTGCTCTAGTTGCATTAGTTGATAATGCAGCTTTGGTTAACATTCTTGCAACGTTTCTATCAGCTTCATTAGCCAATGCAATACCAGCTTCTTTAGAGTAGATGCTTCTTACATCGTAATGATTCATAGCCTCATCAATGTTAGCAATGAACTGACTAGAGATGAGCAAGTCATCAATAGTTACAATTCTCTCACTAGCTCTGATGTTACCACCTGTAATCTCATTCCCAGGGGTTAGGTATTCAGCTGATGCTCTACCTGTCATAGGAAATGATGCAGATTTACCCTTACTAATTGTACGAGTTCTCACTTTGTCCATTAGGACTTTCTTTTCTTCAAATGCAGTTAGGACTTCCCCAGCATATAGCTTGAGGAACAGGTCTCTAACGTCACCTGTATTATTAGTTTGACCCTGAAAGCTTACGGTGTAAGCAGGGTTTGAAGCAGCTTGTGCCATTTTTTAATTACCTCTTAGTAGTTAAGTTGAGTTGAAATTACACTCAGCATTTCTACATCCTTTCTCCAAGATTGTCCCTCGCAAGGGGTCAGGGGTAATCGTTTGTCTTTAGCTTAGTGTGTAGGAATGATATCAGTTCCTTTTAAATACACCAAGTTAATCGTGTACTTAAAAGGAAGGGGGAATACTCCCCCAACCTGAACAACAATATTAGAACAGACTTGACCTTGCTAACTTATTAGCTACCTCTTGTCTGTAGGCAGGGTCATTTGCGTATCTAGGGTCTGCCATTGCAGCAGTCATTTGTGCTGTACTTTCAAATTTCCCACCTGAAGCTCCAGAACTATTAGTACCTTGTATAAGGTTTGGTTCTGCTTCAGAACGATAACGTGCAAACATCCCTTGAACAGCAAGCTCAATCATATTTTTATCTTGCGTATTCATTGTTGCGTTAAAGGCATCTATCTCATGTTCAGGTAAGTTTTCAGAAGCCCAGTTTATCATACCAGCATACTGTTCTTCCCCACCTGTTAATGAGAATACACCTTGTTTAGTGGATTCAGCAAGAGCATCTTGTCCTGCTATCCAAGAATCTACCAGAGGTTGAGAGAAACCTGCTTCTTGTAAAGCTTGATAAGCTTCCTCTGATAGTGTACCAGTATCAGCATACTCGTTTTGAAATGCTGAAAAATCTAGACCCTTACTATCTAATAGGTCTGCAACTTCAGATGGACTTTCAGTAGGGGATACGTCTGTTTCCTCTGTAGTTTCTTTAGGCTGACCAAGCTTTGATTCTAAAGATGCGTAAGCTTTAGCCATATCTTCTGGACTTTTAAACTTTTCAGGTAGCCATTCAGGACGTTCATCTACCTCTCCTACTCTTTCTCTGTCAAGCATAGCTTGTTGATGCTCTTCAGACTCTGGAGCTTCTGGTTGAAAAGTATTAATTGAATCTGCCATATATTATTATCCTTCTTCTACAGCAGCCTTTGCTAAATTAGGTGCAGCACCTTGTGCCATACCTGCTACTGTTTGTTGTTCTAACATTGCTTGTTGTTGTTGTTGCATCATCATCTGTTCTTGCATCTTCTGCTGTTCAGATTTAATTAAGCCAGAAGTATCAATTCCTAATGATGCTGCTAGTCTGTCTATATAATCATTTACATTCATCTCACTAGCAATAATCTCTTGACCTAATGGCTGTAGATATTGCAGGAATGTAGCTAATTTGTTTAAGTCTTGTCCACGTCCTAGTGCTTCAATACCTGTAACTACTGTAGGTTTGATGCTATCCTTAGGCATACGTGGCATTTTGCCTTGCTTCGTTAATGAATCAAGTAGTAAGTTTATTAAGGGTAACTGAAACTCTTGTGATAGTATAGAGTATACACCACCTAAAGAAGTCTCTAGTTCTTGTGCCATGAAACGTATCTCTTCTGCTGTAACACGTTCTGCTTGTCTTTGTACACTAGTGTTTAACAAGAAGGCTGCACTTAATCTATCGTTAATCATTCTCATAGTTTCTAATGCTACACGAAAGTCACTAGCTTTTTGTACTTGTAATGTTGAAACATCATTAACATCACCTGCTATGAAAGCACCATTAGGAGCTTTAGCTAGACTACTAGACTTTGTTGTACCATTGGGACGTACAAGAAATAATACCTTAGAAGAAGCAGCTGAACCTTGTACGATAGACTGAGTTAAAGCTTCTAAACTACGTAGGTCACCTAAGTATTCTTCTATAAAACCTCTACCATAATCCTCACCATCAATGCGTATGAACCGTAATGGTATATAAGGGTTTTGGTCTTTCTTAAACATGCCTCGTGAGTTAGGTACTTCTATACCTGCTACCTCTTGGTATACTTCCCACCCTTTATCAACTAGACATACCTTAGTATACAAGTCATAGTTCTTTACAGGTGAGTCTGACTCAGGTAATAATACCTTTACTGACTCAGGTAAGTTTAAGACATTAAGACTTTCCTTAGTAATAACCTCAAGTAGGTTACCCATTGTATCACGTTTAGTAACATAACGGTCAGGTCTGTACACCTTCATACCACCTTCTTTAGGCATGTACACTAGTGAGTTACCTGTTACTATAAGGAGTTTAAGGGCTTCAAAAGCTGGTACTCTAATAGCTTTAGACTCTATTTCTGCCATAGCTGCACGTTCAATACGTGCTAGTCCTTCTTCAACTTGACCTCTGTTGTCACCAGCTATAGCTTGTAAATCAAAGTCATCAATAGTTAAACGAAAGAAAGGACTGTTAGGTGGTAATAAAGCAAGTAGTAATTTAGATGCTAAGTTATTTACACCTCTTGCTCCAATACCTTGATAAGGTGTAGGATATATAGATGAACTACTATGTCCTTCCTCTGGTAAAAGAGTAGGTATAGTTAGTTTAGCAGCTTCACGTCCTCTCTCAAGGAACGTATCTCGTTCACTCTCAAGCTGACTATAACGTTTAGCCACACTTCCTGTTTCCATTTCCATATCTTAATCCTTAGGTATACCCCCTTCTATAAAGGGCATTAGTTGAACTTTTTTCTTTTTATATTTACTGTCTGAGACAGCCTCAGTTGGTTCAGGTTCTTTATCATCAAAGGGCATAGTAGTATTCTGGTCTACCTCTTTAGAATCTCTACCTGTAAGCTTCTTCATTTCACCTGTATCTTTTGCAAGTACTAAAGCTCCCATGATATTATCCCTTTGGTATTTGTAGACCTGAACCTGTGCTACCTGTTTGAGTTGAGTCAGTCATATTTAAGTCTGCTCTTAAAGCTTTCTTGCCTGTCTTCTTTTTCTTTAATGTTGTACTCTCTAAATCTGTATCGTCTAACTCTATGTCTGGAGTTTTAGCCACAGCTGTGACAGGACGTGCAGGAGTAGGGAGTGGTGCAGGACTTCTGCTCCCACCTAATAATCCACCCATATTTTATTCCTCTGTGTTAAAATCGTTGTTTTGTAATTCAACAAGCTTCTGTATTATAGATTGTTGACCCCTGAGAAAGCTTAGTTCTTCAGGGGACACTTGTTCTAACGGAAGTTTGTTAGGGTATAACACTTTTAGATGGTTAAGTAACCCATCTGTAATGTTAAAATCGTTGCCTAGTAATTTCATGTATGCAAACTTTCGCTAATGTTGTAACTTTAGATATCAACTATCTCACAACCATCAGCAGTACAAGCTAAAGTTTGGCTACTGTTGGTAGTATCTTTCTTCTCATATAACGATAAAGCAGTCCAATCAATCTTAGTAGGCATCTGTTTCTTGAGGTCATTATACTCCTCCTCTGTTATATCTTGGTAAGGTGCTTGAGCATATGTATGGTCACTATGAGGTAAGAAAGAAATACCTGAACATATCTCAAAGTTCTTATACACCCATGCTCCTACTTCCATCCACTCAGCATCCTTAACTGTGATAGTAACAGAAGGTTTATGCTCACACCAGTTTAAGGCATAGTGTTTCCATAGTTCTAACTGTTCTATAGCAGTCATTACGTTACGTGTAACTGAACCACTAGGTGATTTAGTAGGGAAGCTAAACACTGTAGTAGAGTCAGGCTTCATTACACAGGCTTCAGCAGGGATACCACTATCTTTTAAGAACATTGTTAGTGGGTCTTTATTATCTCCACGTACAGTTCTAATGTAGTAGTCACTATGTCTAGCATGAATACCTGAGGCACTATCAACTAACTGTGAGACAGTACCTGAAGGTTTGACACAGGTGATAGCAGATGATTGTGGTATCTTTAAGATAGCAGAGTAGTAGATGTTAGTATCTATAGCTAGTTCCTTCATCTCTTTTAACCATGTCTTACTATCCAATGTCTTAGACAACACCATGTTATCCATGATACCTGTAAGTGAGACACCTAGTAATCTCTCTTGCTCTGTGTTCTCCTGCCATATCTTACGTAAGTAAGGCATATGAGTAAAGGTAGATTGTATTGTACCTAAGATAGTAGCTAGTCTTACTTTCTTCTTAAGACTTTCTTTATCATCTGATGCACGTACAACAACTTCAGTTAAGTTACAGAACTGGTAGGGTCTTAGGATTATCTCTGAACAAGGATTAGTACCCCACTCATGTCCTGTTTCTCTACGTCCATTCATAGCTACATGTTTATCTGCTGCTACTCTTGAGAAGATACCTCTCTCACCTGACTTAGATTCTACTAAAGACAACCACTCTCTCATAAAACCTTCCATGTCAGGCTTGTCTGTATAGGCAACAGAGTTATTAGCTAGTGCTCTCTGTCCCTCATTCTCCCACCATTGACCTGACTTAGCTTTAGCCATACGTCCATCACTTAGGTTAGACAAGCTTATCATAGCTGAACGTCTAACACCACCTACAACTACGACCTCACCAATCTTACACATGATGTCATGGCACTCAATGGAGTTAAGCTTTCTACCTGCAGCACCTTTGAACTTCTCTACTACAAAGTTAAACAAGTCTATCAAAGGTTGTGCACCACTAGCTCTACCACCAAAGGTCTTGAGTCTAGCACCTGCAGGACGTACAGCAGACATGTCCCACTTAGGTATGTCACCTGTGTATAGGTGTGACAATAACTTATGTAAAGCTTTTGCCCAACCTTCTTTACTATCTTCTACAAATACAACATCATTACTTTGGTTTAACTCAGCAGGGATATCAGGTAGTTTAGATATTGATTGTCTCTCTACACTAAAGCCTACACCTGTGCCACATAGTAAGATAAACATAGCTTCATCAAAGGCACGTATGTGGTCAACAGGTAAGTAGGAGCAGTTATAGATACAAGTGTTATCTCTTTCAGCTGCAACACCTGCAGTCATTAAGGCTCTCATACTAGGCATAACTTGTAGATTAAGTATAGCTTCTTCTAGTTCTTCCCATACCTCAGGCTCTACCTTGTCTGTGCTTTTCTTTAAGAAGGACATGTATCTTCCTACAGTCTCACCCCATGTCTCTCTTCTGTTCTCTTCTTCTAACCATCTAGCATATCTACTAGTAGCTATGAATGTTTGATAGTCTGTTGGTAATAAGTTGTTCATCTGTTATCCCCATTCCCTTGTATTGTTCCTCTTGCTTTACGGTCTGCTAGTTTATCTAAGTTCATCTCAGCTATGGTATCTAATCCGTAACCTATGTCCCTAGCTATAGCAGCTATGTACCAAAGTACATCACCTAGTTCTCTTGCTAGGTTTTCTTTCTCGTTTATGATTTGTTTATTATCTCTAATAATCTTCTTAACTTTTTCTGCTACCTCACCTGCTTCACCTGCTAGTCCAAGTGTAGGATACAGTATAGAAAACTTAGCATCATATATAGCTGTACTGTTTGCTTTAGTTTGATATGTTTTAAAATCCATTACCAGTTCTTCCCTTTAGTTTGTTCCATTAGTTCAATCATCTTAGTAAGATACCACTGTGCTTTCTTTGCATCTTGTATTGGGTCACCTTTAGCAAACAATCTAGTACTCAAGTACTTAATGACATTACCTTGACAGTAACTGACTGCTTCCCACTCACCTAAGGCATCGACTATATAGTCTATAGTTTCTATCTTACCTTTGTTGTAATGTGGTGGACTGTTAACCATATCTACTTTGGTGTCCATAGTTTTACCTCTCCTGTCTTCCTATTATATTCTCCATCACGTAGTATCCTAGCTAGTCTAGCATTCTCTAAGGCTACTTCTTCTGATAGTCCCTGAGCTTTGAACGTATTGACAACAGTCTCCCACGTACAATTCCCCTTAAGAATCTTTTGAGCTTTAACAGCACCCACACTAGGACACCCTTTGTAATTATCAGTAGTGTCCCCCACAAGTGTTTGATAGTAGAACTGGTAGTCAGCTTCTTCTTCAGTAATAGTAACCACTTCTCCATTAATCCAATGCTTTGCAGGTATAGTGAGTAAGTCCTTATCTGCAGACCATATAATATTTCTTTCGCTTTGGCTACCAAGTATACCCAGTACGTCATCAGCTTCTAATCCTTTCCATATCTCAACGTTGTATTCTTGATTCATATATTCTTTAGCCCAGTTAAGTAGCATAGGCTTACGTACTTCTTTACGATTTAGTTTGTAGTAAGGAGCTATGTCCTTACGATAGTTAGTCTTGTCTGTAAAAGCTATGAGATGATTCTCAACAGGAGCTTCCATTAGTTTGTTTATCTGTTCATCTACTCTAGCTTTAACTTCATCCTCCCAACAATGCAAAGTCCATAGTCCTTCACCCCAGTTGACAGGTGTCTCTGCACTAGTAGCAGCTTTGTAGGCTACGATGTCTCCATCAATTAGTAATCTTATCATCTATATCATCTCCCATTTTTAACCATACGTCCACATAAGTAGGACATTTAGGGCATGATAGATTGGTAACTATACCATCAAAGTTATACCCATCTTGTATATAAATGTCATGGTCACCACCCCATATTAGTTCAGTGCCACAGTGCCAACAGTTCATGGTTTATGTCCTTTCAAATATTCGTAAGCTCTTAGTACTTTATCTTTATCATCCTTGAAGCCACCTAGTCCTGTGTTACAGTTACCACATAACCAACCTCTGAATGTGTTAGTGTCATGGCAGTGGTCTAGTACCCAACGTTGTAACATAGGTTGACCATACTTACCTATCTCTTCTATATCTCTATCACAGATAGGACAGCAGTAATCATCAGGTGGATAGGGGTTCTCATTCCTTAATCTTTTAACCACTCTCTTCTGACCTGACTTACAAGACTTACACTTTCTTTTTATTTCACCTGAAGGCATGACTGCAAAGTTAGCTATAGGCTGCATCACATCACATACATTACAAGTCACTGCCTCAATGAGTGTCTGCCCAGTTTCGTCCATACTTGTAATCACTGTCAAGTTTGCATCTGAACTTGAAGTGTCTTTCAACTCTTCCCATACATCCTTGAATAAGTCTCCCTGTATCATCCTCTTGCCCTTTCTTTACTAGTAGTTGTACTTCATCGTGAATGAATGCTACAATCTTTGCATCAAGTCCTTGTTCTTTTATAGCCCTAGCTATGAAGACATACCAAGTCTTACATACCAAAGCACCAGCTGATTGTAACAAAGTATTAAGTGAAGCATGACTATGCCTGACAGGTATAATACGTCCATCTAATCCTTTGACCCAACCTCTTTCATCTGCTGCTTCTGATACTGCATCCTTGAGATACTTAAGTGCAGGTAGTTTCTTCAAGAACTTCTTCTTGATTGCTCTACCTTCTTTAGCTCCCTTACCTATTATCTTACCTGTCTTCTCATCACCTGACCCATACAAGAATCCGTAGATAAAAGTCTTGGCATTGTTTCTAGTAGGTAGACCTGCTGCTTCTTGATTGATAGTATGTATGTCACCGTTGACTACTGTGTTAGCATAAGAACCATCGTCATAAGCAGCCATGTAGTGAGCAAGACACCGTAGCTCAAGACCACTGGCATCAGCACCAAGAAGACTATAGCCAGTAGGAGCATAGAAGAGTGACCTACATTCTTTACCATAGGGTGCACCAACACTAGGAACTTGTGCAACATTAGGGTTGGAATGAGTACAACGAGAAGTAACAGCACCCATATGATTAACACGTCCATGTAGTCTACCTTCCTTCTCCATCTTCAGCCAAGCCTGATTACCTGTAGCTAACTGACCTAACCTTTTATTAAGGAGTAGGTACTCGTTAAGCATCTTAGCCTCAGGCATATCAATACTTGAGAGTACAGCTTCATCTACTTTAGGGTCACCACTATCAGTAAAGGCTTCAGGTTTCCAACCTCTCTTTATTAGTCTGTCTGCTATCTGCATACGTGAAGCAGGGTTGAAGGGGATTGTCTTAGTCTTTGTCTTTAGCTCTACAATAGTAGGCTCAAAGTTATTTACTAGTTCCTCTTCAAGCTCTGATTTACGTGAGACTAACTTGTACCACAATTCTTTAGCTGCTTCTACATCAAAAGGAAAACCATATTCCTGTTGTTGTAATAGTAAAGTATGTATCTCAGTCTCTAAGTCTAGTGCTTTTTTACTAAAATTTTTTTCAGTAATTTTAGAATAGAGTTTGGCTGTAACCTTCGTGTCTTGTACACAGTAGTGTAACATGTCTTGGGTATACTCTCCAAAGCTCTCACTGCCCACATTGAACTCACCTTTTAGTTCTCCTAATCTGTATCCCCATGCCTTAAGGCTATGACTGCCCATAAGTTTAGGAGGAAAGTTATTTGTCTTACTTAGCTCAACGTCCATCTCTCTTACGTCACACCATATAGTTCTTGAACATACTAAGGTATCTATTACTTTACCTGTGTAGTCAAAGTCATACAACTTCTTGAGTACTCTTAAGTCATAGTCAATAATGTTATGACCAATGAGAGCATCTGCTTTTGATAGGAACACAAGCCCTTCTTTTATTTGGTGGGGTTCAAAGGTGTATACCTTTTCTGTGTCCCATGTTATATCTCTGCACACTATGCACCACACAGTAGTTACATCATCAAGTAAGTTGTCTGCTTCTATATCAAATATTAATTCCATTGTTTCTCCTTGTGTCTCTGCACTGTTTAGAATTCTAGTTCTTCTTCATCAGGGAAGTGTACCTCATTCATTCTCCCTGTCTCTGTGTTATACTCTAATGAACAACTCAAGCCTGTCTCACCAGACCATCTGTTCTTCAATACTCTAACCTGACTTACGTTAGGTTTGTCTTTGTCTTGTTGGTTACGTTCAAGTCCTATGACCATATCAGACAGCTGACCTATTGCAGCACTACCTCTAAGCTGTGACATAGAAGTCTGTGCTCCATCTTCATGTCCTCTGTCACCTGAAGGTCTCTTAAGATGTGACACTAGTATCATACCACAGTTTAGTTCTTCTACTAGTGAACGTAACTTAGTCATAGTGTTGTCAATGATACGTCTTTCATCTCCTCCTTCTAGTCCACTCACAACAATACTAATGTGGTCAAGTATAACATAATCAACTTGGCATCCTCTGACTAGGTATCTGATTTTAGATAGTAGATTTTCAGAGTCAGTTGAACCCCAATGGTCATACATGTACACCCTACCTGAACCAACTGTATTATCAAAAGCTTCCTTTAGTTCTTCTTTAGGTACATCATTTGATTGTAGGTGTAGTGGTTTGTTTAAGTCAATGGACATCAAACCAAGTGAGGTACGTTTAACATTCTCTTCCAATGCTATGTACCCTACTGTCTGTCCCTGTATGATGAAGGAGTAAGCAAACTCTCTAGCTAGTTGTGACTTACCTATGCCACTACCTGCAGTGAGTGTTACAATCTCACCCTTACGACAACCACCTGTCTTCTCTTGTATACCTGCATAAGGATAAGAGACAGAGTGCTTATCATCTTCAGCAGTAATCAGTTCCCATACATCAGTACCTGCTATGATACCATCAGGTCTGTAGGTCTTTGCTGCCCATACTGCATCAATGAGTTCCTCCTGTCTTCCTGCCTGTAACATATCACTGGCATCCTTGAGAGGTAGCTGGGCTATCTTAGCCTTACTAGGTGGTAGTATACTAGCTACTTCCTTTGCTGCTTTTTGACCATGCTCATCATTATCAAACATGATAACAATACTGTCATAGTTACACAGCCATTCAAGAGATTTAGACACAGCTTTCTTAGCAGAGTCTACACCTGAGGGAACACTTACAACTGCCCACTTGTTGTCAAAGACTTGACTCAATGACAGAGCATCTAACTCACCTTCAACAATGGTAATCATCTTACCCTTATCACGACAGAGGTGTTCACCATATAGTCCAATCTTCTTCATGTCACCTAAAACAAGGAAGTCCTTGTTACGCAGTCTTACCTTCTGTGCTTGGAGTGTGCCCTCTCTATCATAGTAGTTAGCTACATGTACCTTCTTATCCTTATAGATAGCTACACCATACTGCCAGTGTCTTGCTGTCTTCTCAGTTATATTCCTTTTGTTTAATGCCTTTACCTCAATGGGTAGGAAAGCAAAGTTACTCTTCTGTGTAGTCACTGCTATCACTCCTTCATTACCTTGTGCTTTTGTTGATACTTGACAAGAGAAACAGTAGTGATGACCATCAGTATACAAAGCATTGGCATCACTACTGCCACAGTGAGGACACTTTTCATGTCTTATGAACTCACTATCATTCATCCTTACCTATTGACTCCTTTATAAACTTAGACATGTAATCTAAACCTTGAGCAATCTTCTTGAGTGTATCATTGTCATACTTCTCAGAGTCACCCACCATATCAATAGCCATGTCCTCATAAGTAGATGTATGTTCTATCTCCTCATCACCTATGATGACAGACACACTTAGACCTTGCTTAGTAAACTCTGCTTGTAAGTCCACATCAGTTTCAATCATGTCCTTAACATCTATCACACTCATTTCAACCACTCCTTTGGTATTGTTTCTTCTGCCCATATAAAACCATTACGGTCAGCCCATTCTTGACAGGTCATCTTAGAACCATCCTTTCTTTTCTTAGCTCCTTGTATAGTGGAGCTTGCCTTTTGAAATACAAATCGTATATCTAAGTCAGGGTACTGTGCCTTGACAGCCTTCATCTTACGTTGACTGTCTTGTCTGAAGTATCCTTTAAGCTCCACTATCATCTTGCCTATCTTTAAGTCAGGAACATAGTGACGTTCCACAAAGTATGCCATCTTATCAGGCTCATACACATGTGGAATGTCACGTGCTACTAGGTCTGCAATGACCCTTGCCTCAAAAGTCCCCTTCGTCATCAGCAGTACCATCAGTATCTATGTCATCAAAAACTGCAGAGTTATCTTTCTCTATAGCTTTGGCAACGAACCCTTCTTCCTCATCAAAGATAGAATTAGGTGTGCCATGCTCAACCAAGTCAAGGACTTGCATAGCTTTTAGTCTGAGAGATACACCTACTTGTTTAGTGGACTGCATCATGTAGGCTACAGGTTCAACAGCTACCTTAACAAGTGAACCATTACCTATTAACTGACCTCCTAACATTGGGTTACGTTTAGCATCTACAACGTTAACCTTCTGCTTGTAGCTCTGACCGTTCTTACCTTTTATCTTAGCCTTAAGTTTAGTTTTGAATACAACATTACCTGTCTCGTTACCATCTTGGTCAAAGTCTGGCTCAGTTACAGGACGTTTGGACAGGTTTGCCTTTAGTTGTGGCTTCTCCTTGACAACCTTATTGAACTCCTCATCGATGAGTGCTTCTAGTTGTTCACAAACTTGTGCTGCTTCTGCTTCAGGTACAATTACTGAAGTAGAATATTCTCCATCATCAACGAACCTTGTGTCAGGCTCAAAGACTTTTGCCCATAGGGACTTTCCTTTTATTACTAGCATATATAACTCCTTTTTGCTATTTGTTTTGCCAACTGGCTAGGTTGTAACTTTAGAAATCAAGCAAAGAAATAGTCTGATTTCAATACGTTACGGATATCTAGGTTACCTTTACTTGGTGGTAGAGGAACATCCTCAGTACCTAGAGTCTTGATTGCATGAGTCCTGAGTTCATCAAGAACATCATGCTCTTCATACATACTAACGAACTGTTCACGTAGTATCTCAGATAACTGTGGCATCATGCTACTATGTGTACCATAGCTGTCATGTACCATAGCAAAATCTACAATACCTACCTTAGTAGCTTCGTTAATAGTACGTGTCATAGCAGAGGCATCTAAACTATGGATGAAGTTAGGACTACTACCTAACCCTGTCCTCTGCTTATTAACTTTGTCTTGCTTATCTTTAGGAAAGGATAGAGATACTATGTCACCATTGATGTGTGTCTTTATCCTCTTCTGTTCTAGTTCATTATACTGTTGCATAACTAACCAACCTGTAGGTGTGACCCACTCCATGTGTTGACCCATGTTAGAGTACACATCTCCTACACTCTTAATGTAGTCCATCACCTTACGTGCTGACACAATCACACCACTAATGCTGTCCCATATGTGACCTGCTAGGTAGTGAGTGACATTGAATAGGTCATCACCAAAGATGTTGGGTGTGCCTTCCTTTATCTTATCCTTGATAGCTTCTTCTATGTATGCACGACAAGCATGTTTAGTACCTGAGTAAGGTACAATCATAACAGGTCTCTTAGCTAACTTCCTATCAATACCAAACTCTAAACATTTTCTACCTAGTTCTGTGTCCTCCTCTCGTATACGTTGTATAGCTTGGTCAGCTACCTGTGTATAAATATCTTGAGGTACAGAAGAAGATATTAAGTTAGTAGCTACACCCCCTACCTCATCTCTTAGTATAGCTGAGAGGTGCTGTAATCCGTTGCAACTGCCATCTGCTGAGACAGGTAACCTACTCTCATAACCCCAACCTAGTTTAGCTAGGGCTGACATCTCGTAACACCAAGCTAGGAACTGGAATGGTTTGTCTGCCTCAAGCCAAGCTTGGTTATCAAAGGGATTGTCTGCTATCCTATGTGCCTCATCTACATACTCCCATGCCCATGCTTCACGTTTGTCTAACGTTATCTTATCATTACCATAAAGGTTTGCACCATGTATACACAGCCACCTTGCATCATCCCAGTTATCAATAGGTATAGGATAACCAAACTCTAGTAGACTCTTACTCCAATCAGCTGACTGAGGTGTGAGGAATGTACTGCTTGCATACTTACGTGAACGGAAATCATTCTGCCATACGTAGTAGAACTTCTCATACTTAGAGAACTGTTCAGCTACCTGTAAGGTACGTTCAACTTGTATACGTTTACTGACACTACGATTATTACTTGAGTAAATCTCAGCACGTTTACGTGACCATATTCTGAATGTAGATTTCTCTTCCTCATTCATCTCACTAGGTTCTTTACTGAAGTGGTAGTTAGGTAGAGGTGTGTCCTCCCTTGCAGGTAAGTTACCTACCTCTTGCCCACTCTCCCACATCTGACGTATAACTTTGAGTACGTTCTGATTAATCCTCCACTCAGTTTGTTGTAGTGCATTGAGACAAGCATACTCAGCAGTCAAGTCTTGTTCAGATAGTCTAGTTAGGTGTGTCTTTAATCCCATTACTTTCTCCTTACAATAGGTAGTTCATCTATGTCATGTCCATGATAACCTCCACCCTTGACTGATGTCCAATCTTTAGGTGGTATTACACAAGGTAAGTATCTTGGACGTGACCCTTGCATGTACTCATTGAATGCCTTAATCCAATCAAGTGTATCTTGAGTTGGTACAACGTAGGTTGCACGTCTCCTCCTTTCAGTCTGCTGTGTGTCAAGCTTGATGATACCTGTACTCTGTATGATTAAGTCAATCAACTTAAACCCTACGTGTACACGTTCAGACTTGAGCCACTCAGTATTCTTGTAGCCATCCTTGTTCATCTTATTAGTTAGACCAAACCTTCTAGCTCCATATGCTTTCTTCATAGCAAGCTTGATTGTGTTGTTGGCTACGTCTCCTTCAGAGTGTATCCATTTGTCTAACCTATCTTGTATCTCAAGGTTACTACCCATAGTTCTAGCTACATACAGTAGAGTATTCTTTCTACTAATTGAATCCACTAGTGTTACAAGTGCAAGGTATGCAACTTGTTCTGCATCCATGTCCTTTAAATTTTTCCACGCAATATCTCGTGAGGTATTAGTAGGATTCTTAATGAACTGTACAACTGCACCTGTCACAGTTTGTACTAGCCTAGATACTATAGCTCTTCCATGTGATGTGTGTGATTCCTTTCCCTTTTCAACTGCCACATTCAACCCTTTGTTAAACCTTTGTATTCCACCTGTCATCATGTCAGTCTCTAGTTGAAGTTGTTCCTCAATTAGGGACTGTTCTGTTTCTAAAGTTACAACCAAGATAGACTCCCTTTAACATTATTAACTATAGGTACTCCGTTATACCTGACACACCTAGTACAATTACACCTAATAACATTAGTAAAAACTGTACACCTATCATGTTATACTTAGTACAATATCCTATACCTGAGACTGTAGCCATCATAACAATCCATAGTACCATGAACGTATTAGTCATACTCTCTCCTTCGTGTTATACATTGTTATCCATTCATTATTCCTTGCTACTTCTTCTTCTAGTAACTCAGTAAACTCCTCATCCCTCTTCAAAGAACAACCATCCTTATGTCCATTCAAATACTTGATGTGATACTGAGGTGTACCATGCTTATGGTATGGATTAAGATATCCTACATCATGGTAACCATTGTGATACCCCATTAGGTAAGCATCATCATATACATTTCTACTCATTAGTTCTCTCCTTTAACTACGATTGGATTAGATAGAGTCCAATCTTCTGCTATTATTTCTGCTTCTCTTTCAGTACTGACTGCTAACTTCCTTACTAGTTTGTTGTCTTGAAACTGTGTGATGTAGTAGAACTGACCTAAAGCATCATCAACATAGGTAACTTTAGCACTCCTACCCCACTCACTATCTCCATAGTACTGACTTAGTTCTCTCTTAATTGTCATTCTTTACCTCATCAAATGTAAATGTAAACTGGTTGGGATGACTGTTAAACAATGAGTAGTCCTTATGTGCTACATCATCTAGTATGTCAGCTAGTTCATCTACTGTTGAGTAGTAGACAGGTTGTCCTAGCATAGCATTGTCATCGTATCTCATAGGTACACACTCTTGTACCCCACTCTCTTCATCTTGATGTATGGATAGGTAAGTATCCTCATCAATCTGTATGTATATGTTACTCATGTTAATCTTTCTCCGTTAAAAATTTAAACTCACTCATTAACTTCCATCTGACTCTCTCTAACTCTCTTACGTCAGACAAGTACATGTCTTGACATTCAAATAGCATGTCCAAGCTACTATCTATAGCTCTGTATGTATCACGTATAGCTTTTACTTGTACGTCTGTTAAGTTTTGTTTAGTTTTCTTAGTCATTATTGTGCTCCATAGTTGTTAATCTCTAGTCCAGTTGGTCTGAAGTCAACCATCACACACCCATTAGATGTGTCACAGTTTAAACTAACTCCATCAAATCCTACTGCATATACTACTGCTTGTACATCATGTACAGTAGGTTCTTCTACATCATCTTTCACAAAGATGTTAAGGTCGTAGGCTCTACCCTTCCAGTAGAAGGTCTCCCACTCATCACACTCACACGTACAAGCATTGTCTATTATCCATTGCTTAACATATTCGTTGATAGCTTTTCTAAACTTTGTGTCCTTGATGTACTTGTCTTCAACGTCTTCATACTTACTATCCATGTACTTCTTAGTTAACTCCTCTCTCTTCTCCATCTCTCCTCTTAGCCATGCAATCTCTCGCTTGTCTCTCTCACTACTAGTAATGAGGTCTTGCATTTCTACTGCTAGTCTCTCCATTAAAGTTAGTGGTTCAGTCATTCTTACTCTCCTTTAATACAATAAGTTTTAAACTGTGAGTCATCACCATACTCAGTACCATGATACTCAACTGAAGACGTATCAAGGTGTGCTACTTGTCCTTCAGCATGACCATGCTCACTACATAGTTCTTCTACTTGTTCATCAGTCAATGGAACGTCTGACTCTACAGTCCATG
>Ga0222718_10000803_pt1 | contig 32250 bp, 14 predicted proteins | sample C33_27DmetaG_FD_165045 | JGI IMG/M metagenome (GOLD analysis project Ga0222718, IMG submission 165045) | Estuarine water microbial communities from San Francisco Bay, California, United States - C33_27D | ecosystem: Environmental > Aquatic > Marine > Unclassified | place: USA: California...
AACCTTATGAGGATGATGATGAACGATGGACTTTTTAAGTATTTACCAAAAACAGACAACGCGTGGGTTTACTTTCTCACCCCATTTATGAAACTAACGAGAAAAGAAAAAAGACGATTTAAAAAAACAAAAAACTAATTTAAACAAACAAAACATGAGTAAGGAAAGAAACGACATTACTAAGATGGAATTCTTGTTGACATTGAATGACAACATCATTGTTCAGCGTTATTTTAATGTGAAGGGTTACAATGAAAATACTAGAAATAGTATTGATTTGCACGACACGGTTAATGACATTATGAACACCATCCATAATAGTCTTAAAATTAAAACGGTGTCATACATGTTAGATAACGAGTTTCAAATTATGGCTGACCCTATGATTTTGGAAACCTCTATGACCGACGATGATGAAAACTTTAACATCTTCATTAAGTTGGGTGATGACACAATCTACCAACGGATGTGGGATGGTAAAATGTACCCTCCAAAGGTCCGGTACACAGTTGATGTTAGACCTCATTTGAAGGGTGTCTTAAAGTCACTCACAGAAGTTTTCTCAACTGACAAATTGACACGCGAATTTATGGATTATAAGTTGGGTTAAGCATATTTATTTAAACAGTCAAACACGAAAACTATTAAGCATGTCAAAGGAAAAGAATTTTGGATATCTCGGCAACACATTTCAAATACAATTACTTAATAACATCATTCTTTATAAGGATTTTGCAACGTCAATTGTTGATGTAATTGAGCCTAAGTACTTTGACAATCAATACTTCAAGTTGATTATGCAAATTGTTAAGGAGTATTACATAAAATACGAACATACTCCTTCATATAATACATTGGAACAACTTGTAAAATCTGAGGTTTCATCACCGATGGCTCAGAAGATGGTATTGGATATGGTTGACCAAGTTAAGGATGCACCTGCTGAAGGTGAGACCTTCGTTCAAGAAAAAGCATTGAAGTTTTGTAAACAACAGGAACTACAAAAAGTTATGGTTAAAGCTCAGAAAATCATAGATAAAGGTGATTTTGAAAGCTATGACCACCTTGAAGAAATGGTTCGTGACGCACTACAGGTAGGTGAGGTTGACACAGGAACTGCTGATGTTTTTTCTAATTTGGATGATGTATTGGAGGAAGATTTTAGACACCCTATTCCTATGGGAATTCCCGGTATTGACAACCTGTTAAAGGGAGGTATAGCAAAAGGGGAATTGGGTGTTGTCCTTGCACCGACAGGTGTTGGTAAGTCAACATTGTTAACTAAAATTGCTAACCATGCATTTAATTTGGGTTACAATGTTCTTCAAATCTTTTTTGAGGACAACCCAAAGATTATCCAAAGAAAACACTTCACACTATGGACTCAAATCGCACCTGATTTGTTATCAATGCACAAGGATAAAGTCCTTGCAAAAGTTAGAGACATTCAGGAGAATGCACCCAATAAACTTATATTAAAAAAGTTACCATCTGACACTTTGACAATGAATCAGATTAAGAATCAGATTCGTAAAATGATGGCGGAAGGAACTAAGATTGACATGGTTGTTTTGGATTACATTGATTGTGTAGTTCCTGACAAAAATTTGGGTGACGAATGGAAGAGCGAAGGTTCCGTTATGAGAAGTTTTGAGGCGATGAACCACGAACTTAACTTGGTCGGTTGGACTGCGACACAAGGTAACAGAAACTCAATCTCATCAGAGGTTGTTACGACAGACCAAATGGGTGGGTCTATTAAGAAAGCCCAAGTCGGTCACGTAATTATATCTGTTGCCAAATCTCTACAACAAAAGGAGATGAACCTTGCAACCATCGCAATTACCAAATCTCGTATTGGTAAGGATGGTGTTGTTTTTGAAAACTGTAAGTTTGATAATGAGATGTTGGAAATTGATACAGAACAAAGTGTCACTTTCTTGGGTCTTGAAGAACAGAAAGAAGAAAGAAACAGAGAAAGGATTAAGGAACTTTTGGAGAAGAGAAAACAGAAGGAAAATAGACAATAAACCCCACAAATTTATTTAAAAATGGAAGATTTATATAATAATAATGAGAGTGATATACGCTATGTCGTAAAGAGAACGGGTACAAAAGTACCATTTGAGGTAGATAAAATTGAGATGGCAATTTTAAAGGCAATGAACAGTATTGATGCTGTTGATGATGAAATGGCTGAAAAAATTGCAAGGATTTCTACAAAGGCTTTGTTTAGAAATAACAAAGACCGCATCCCTCATGTTGATGATGTTCACGACATGGTTGAAAACAAATTGATGGATAACGGATTAAATGATGTGGCAAAAGAATACATCCTATACCGTGCAAAGAGGAGAAGAAATATCTTCGCAAAAAGAACAAATTTAAAACCATATGAGTACCCAAACCTAAATGAGTATGTGGATGCTATCAGACATTCTTATTGGGTTCATACGGAGTTTAATTTCACTTCAGACATTCAGGACTTTAAAGTTCATTTGAATGAAGTTGAAAAAACTGCATTAGAAAGAGCGATGCTTGCGATTTCTCAGATTGAAGTTGCGGTTAAATCATTTTGGGGTGACATATATAAGAGAATGCCGAAACCTGAAATTGGAAATGTGGGGGCAACATTTGCTGAGTCTGAAGTAAGACACGCGGATGCGTATTCTCACCTTATCCAATTATTAGGATTAAACGGAGAGTTTGAAAACTTATTACAAGTTCCTGCAATCAGAAGAAGAATTAAGTATTTGGAAAAGGCAATCACAAACTCAAAAGCGGTTGAAAACAAAGAATACTTTGAATCAGTAGTTCTATTCTCAATGTTTATTGAGAATGTATCACTATTCTCTCAGTTCTTAGTTATTATGTCATTTAACAAACACAAGAACATGTTAAAAGGTATTAGTAACGCTGTTGAAGCAACTTCAAAAGAAGAAAATATCCACGCAGAATTTGGATTTGATTTAGTAAACCTTATCAAAGAAGAAAACCCTGAGTGGTGGACAGATGAATTGGTAGAAGACCTCATCATATCTACACAAGAAGCATATGAGGCAGAGATGGAGGTTGTAAACTGGATATTTGAAAAGGGAGATATGGACTTCCTAACAAAAAACCAAACATTGGAGTTTATTAAAAATAGATTTAATCTATCATTAAACTCTATAGGTATTGATAATATCTTTGAAATTAACGATACTATATTAGAAACAACAGAATGGTTTGACGACGAAATTCTAACTACAAAACATACAGACTTCTTTAATAAGAGAAGTATTAATTACAGTAAGAAAGCGAAGTCAATCACCTCAAACGATTTATTTTAATAAGGATACAAAAAGAAAATGGAAAATAGAAAAGCATTTGATTGGATTAATGAAGAGTCAATTACCTTCCTTCGTAGAGGGTATTTGAGTGAAGGAGAAGAACCTTTGGAAAGAATTAGAACGATTGCCGACCACGCAGAAAAACTTTTGGGTATGGAGGGGTTCGCAGATAAGTTTTTTGACTATATGGGTAGAGGATGGTATTCATTATCATCACCCGTATGGGCAAATTTCGGTAAGAAAAGAGGATTACCGGTAAGTTGTTTTGGTTCAAATATCGGTGACAACATTGAATCAATTCTTTACACACAGGCCGAAGTTGGTGAGATGAGTAAGATGGGAGGTGGTACCTCAGGATATTTTGGTAATATTAGAGGCCGTGGTGCTGAAATTACTGACAATGGACATGCACCTGGCGCGGTTCATTTTATGAACCTTTTTCAAAGTGTTGTAGATAACATTTCACAAGGGTCAACACGTAGAGGTAGATTTTCACCATACTTACCTGTTGAACATCCTGATATTATGGAGTTTTTAGAAATTGGAACAGAAGGGTTTCCAATCCAAGATTTAACTCACGCGGTTACAGTTACTGATGAGTTTATGAACGAAATGATTGAAGGTGATGCAGAAAAAAGAGCTATTTGGGCAAAAGTCATACAAAGACGAGGTGAAATAGGATATCCGTATATTATGTTTACTGATACTATGAATAATAAATCGCCTGAAGTTTATCGTGACAAAGGTGCAAAAATTTACAACTCTAATCTTTGTTCTGAAATTGCTCTTCATAATTCGGAAGAAGAGTCATTCGTTTGCGTACTGTCATCAATGAATGTACTTCATTATGATGAGTGGAAAGATACTGACGCAGTTGAAATTATGACTTATTTCTTAGACGCAGTAGTAACTGAGTTCTTAACTAAAATTGAAGATATTAGAGACAACGGAACTATTGAAGGTAAAAGAGCGTTTTTCTATTTAGAAAAGGCTTACAACTTCGCTAAAAGACAACGAGCACTTGGTCTTGGAGTATTAGGTTGGCACTCACTATTACAGTCTAAAAACTTACCATTTGATAGTAGAGATACTGCTAGATTAAATGTAGAGGTTTTTAAGTTAATTAAAGAAAAGTCATATAAAGCTTCTGAAGAATTGGCAAAACAATTTGGAGAACCTGAATACTTAAAAGGTTATGGTAGAAGAAATGTCACATTGAACGCTATTGCACCTACAACATCATCAGCATTTATACTTGGTCAGGTATCACAATCAATTGAACCCATTTGGTCTAATTGTTATGTTAAGGATGTTGCGAAAATGAAAGTTACGATTAAAAATCCTGTATTGGAAAAACTTCTAATTGAACTAAAGAAGAATACTAAAACAACTTGGAATAGTATTAAAAAGAATGATGGTTCAGTACAACATCTTGATTTCTTAACTGATGAACAAAAAGAAGTTTTTAGAACTTTTGCTGAAATTAATCAAGCATCTATTATAAATCAGGCAGCGATTAGACAAGATTACATTGACCAATCACAATCACTCAATCTTATGATATCACCTGATATGCCGACAAAAGATGTGAATAAACTTTTAATTGACTCATGGAAACTAGGTGTTAAGACATTATACTACCAACACTCTATGAATTCCGCTCAAGCATTCGCAAGGAAAAAATTAAATTTAAATGACCTACAATGTGTGGCATGTGAAGGATAAAAATTAAAACCCGTCAAATCAGACGGGTTTTTTTATAAAATTACTATACTGAATATTTATTGATATGGCAATATTAAATCAAACATATGGTATTCAGTTTCCTTTTAAGCAAAGTCTTGAAGGTAATTATCTTAGATTAACAAAAGAAGTTAGCGATGAGGTAAGAACTAATCTATTACATTTAATATTAACTAGAAAGGGTAGTAGATATTATCTACCTGATTTTGGGACTAGAATATATGAATTTATATTTGAACCTATGGACGGACCAACTTTTGACGCAATAAAATCAGACATACAGACGGCCGTAGAAAAATACATACCAAACTTAATATTAAATGACATAAGTATAAAACCTTATACTGATGACGACAAAAGTCCTGTTGGAGAACTAAATATTGAAGACCAAGACTCAACATACGAAACGTTTGATATATTTAGAACCGCAGGTGAAGGTGTGGATGAATATACTGCTAAAGTTAGAATAGACTATTCGATAAAAAACTCTACTTTTGAAAATAGAGATTTCATAATAATTAACATATAATCTAAATGGCTAATCGTAAGATATCATATACCGAAAGAGATTTTGAAGGTTTAAGACAAGACCTGATTAATTTTACAAAACAATACTATCCTGAGTTAATTGATAATTTTAATGACGCTTCGGTCTTTTCTGTTTTCTTAGACTTAAACGCCGCTATCGGAGATAATTTACATTACCACATAGATAGAAGTATTCAAGAAACGGTATTACAGTATGCACAACAAAAGTCTTCAATATATAACATAGCCAGAACATATGGATTAAAAATACCAGGAAACAGACCTTCAATATCATTACTTGATGTATCAATAACGGTACCCGCTTACGGAGACCAAGAGGATAGTAGATACTTAGGGGTTATAAGAGCGGGTTCACAATTTTTAGGTGCGGGTCAAATTTTTGAAAATGTAGACGATATTGATTTTAGTACACAATATAATAGTAAAGGTTTTCCAAACAGAACAAAAATACCTAACTTTGATTCTAATAATAGAATAGTAAACTATACTATAACTAAAAGAGAAGTAGTAGTTAATGGTACGAGTAAAGTATTTAAAAAAGTTATTAATGCTAATGATGTAAAACCATTCTATGAATTTTTCTTACCTGAAAAAAACGTAATAAGTATAACATCAATAATACAAAAAGACGGCACAACGTATTCAAGTCCGCCAACCTACGACGAGTTTATCACATCACCTGACAAATGGTACGAAGTAGACGCGTTAGCGGAAAACACCGTTTTCATTGAAGACCCAACTAAAGCGTCAGATAATCCCGGTATTAAGGTTGGTAAGTATATTGAAACCGAAAATAGATTTATATCTGAATACACACCAGAAGGGTATTGTAGAGTTCAGTTTGGAAGTGCTACCGTAACCGCAGACGACCAACTTGCTCAGTTCGCAAACACTGGAATACCCGTTAGATTACAAGACTATCAAAATAATATTGCCTTAGGTAGGACAGTTAAGGCAAATACAACTTTATTTGTAAAGTACAGAATTGGAGGAGGGTCATCATCAAATATAGGGGTCAACACGATAAATCAATTAGGTACTGTTAATTTTTCGGTGACAGGACCTTCAACTAGTATTAATCAAAACGTTAGAGGAAGTTTAAGATGTAATAATGTTACCGCAGCTATCGGTGGAGGAGATTTACCAACCACAGAAGAAGTGAGAAATATGGTAACTTATAACTTTGCGGCGCAAAAAAGAGCGGTGACCATAAATGATTATAATTCATTAATCAAGACAATGCCAAGTAGATTTGGAGCGCCAGCAAAGGCATCAATTACAGAAGAAGATAATAAGATTAAGGTTGAGATTTTGTCTTACGATACAAACGGAAAGTTAACAGGTAATGTATCAAACACTCTTAAAGAAAATATTGCAAATTATTTATCAAACTATAGAATGATAAATGATTATATATCAGTTAGAAGTGCACAGGCAATAGATTTAGAATTTGAATTTTCTGTGGCGATGGAATCCACTGAAAACCAAGGACAGGTCATAACAAACATTGTTAATAGTGTCGATTCTTACATGTCACCAAAGACTAATTTATTAGGTAAAAATGTTAACATATCAGACATAAGAAGAATAATACAAGACATACCAGGTGTTAGTACATTGGCGGAAATTAAAGTGTTTAATAAAACAGGTGGTCAGTATTCTTCATCAGAAACTTCACAAAGATATTCTGATAGCGCGACAAAACAAATAGAATTAATTGACGACACAATATTTGCACAACCAAATCAAATATATCAAGTAAGATTTCCTGAAAAAGATATTAAAGTAAGAATAAAAACACTTAAAAACGTAGATTTCTCTTAATCTATATTTCGTATACTTTTATTATTTTAATTTTAAAATTAGGATAAATAACTATTTATCTTAAAAGTAATTCTATGCCAAAATCATATAGATTAAAAACCGAAGTCGGTGTCGATAAAGAAGTCAGAATAAATATAGAACAAGACTTTGACTTCTTAGAGATTTTGTCTTTAAAATTAAGACAAGAGGATTTGTATGATAGATTTTGTGCTGACTATGGTATCGTAGTAGGTAGAGTAGTAGCAAATGGAGGATTTGGAGTACCTAACGCCACAATATCAGTATTTGTACCATTAGACTCTACAGATGAAAATAACCCAATAATATCTACATTATACCCATACAAGAATTTAAAAACAAAAAATGAAGATGGGTATAGATATAATCTACTACCATATAAAAAAGAATATGGTGGTCACACACCCACAGGTACTTTTCCTGATAGGTCGGATGTTTTAACAAGGAAAGAAGTTTTACAGGTATATGAAAAATATTATAAGTATACTGTAAAAACAAACGATTCGGGTGACTTTATGATTGTTGGAGTTCCCGTAGGTCAACACAAACTAGTAATGGATTTAGACCTTTCTAATATGGGTCAATTCTCTTTAAGACCAGCGGATTTAGTTAGAATGGGTAGGGGTGTTCCCACACAGTTTAATGGTCAAAATTTTAAAGCGTCTGAAGATTTAGATAGTTTACCACAGATAGTAAACAGTGTTACTGAAATTGAAGTTACTCCATTTTGGGGTGAAGTTGATTTGTGTGATATAGGAATTACTCGTTCTGATTTTGACCTTAGAGATTTAGGTATTGAAATATCACCACAAGCGGTTTTTATGGGTTCTTTATTCAGTACCACAGAAGATGATTTCCTAAAAGGAAATTGTAAACCAAAGAGTGATTTAGGTAAGTTATGTGATACCGTAGCAGGTCCTGGTCAAATCTTAGCGTTAAGACAAACTATAGATGTTGATAGTGAAGGACAGCCGATACTTGAACAACATTTCTTAGAAGAAGGTGGTAATGTAATTGACGAGAACGGCACATGGATGATAGACTTACCGATGAATTTAGATTACATAACTACTAATGAGTTCGGTGAGCAAGTCATATCGTTAGACCCTAGTGTAGGTATACCAACAAAAGGTAGGTATCGTTTTAGAATAAAATATCAAAATGAGGGAGGATTAAAAAGTGATATAATAAGGGCCGATTACTTAATACCAAACATAAGAGAACACGGTTGGACTGGTACAACGGTAGAAGATATTCCTGAAAACCAAGCAGAAAGACGGGCATATCTTGAAACATTAATCCCAACAGACGAAGAAAGAAATAAATCATACGCATTCTCATTAAATTGGGATGATTATTACGACAAAATTGCAGCAATAAATTGTGAAGATAGTTTCTATCAGTTTAGTTATAATAAAGTTTACACGGTCGCATCACATTTAGATAGATTTAAATGGGGTAGAAACAGGATTAAACACTTAGGTATTAAAGAAATAAATGATAAAACATGTCAAAGTGAAAACAATCCTTTACCTGTTAATGACGCACAAAGAAACGGTAGTCTTTTAATTTTCCTATTTAACTTTTTAATATCTATATTGACTTTACCGTTAATTACACTATTAGTACTTGCACATATAATAACACTTATATGGCCAGTTTTACGTGCGATTATTATAGTAATTAAAACTATAATAAACAATGTTTTATACGCGATATGTAGGTTCATGGCTTTGTTACCATTCTCAAAAAAAACAAAAGAGGATTGTGTAAAAAAAGAGATAACACCACCACCCAAAGAAAGTCCATTTAGTAATGTAACATTACCCATGATGAGTTATCCTGATTGTGAAACTTGTTCATGTGAAAGCGGAATTCCACAAGAAGAAGATAGTGATACTGCGGCACAGTTAGAAGGATATGCTGACGAAGAAAATTTTGGACCTATAATTGATGCATCTTATAAAGAATTATTTGACGATACCTCAGTTTTAAGTGCGGGTTTCGTTGGCGACCCTGATTGTGGTGGAGACACAAGTGCAACTGCTAGAAAAATAACCTCACAGTTGTTAAGGTCAGGGTTAGACCAATATCACAAAAATGGTTACTACACAAACATATTCAAAGACGAAGGTGACGGTGTTGAGGACTGCTCATGGGAAATTGGTAGATTAAATAACAGAAGAGACCAAGTTCAGTGGTATAAATCACCTGTATATCCGGTATTTAAACCTGGTGGATTTTTAGTTTCTGATGACATAAAAAAAATTAGATGGAGAGTGGCGCCAGAACCTACATGGGCACAGGCGTTAAATCTATTAAATCGAAGAAAAATGTTTTTCGGAGATACAAACATTGTGACAAATTACCCAATTAGTTCAGGATTTAAAACTAGTGAAGGAAATTTCACAATACCATACCCACCAACAAACGATAACGTAGATTTGGTTGCGAGATGTACCACAAAGATAAAAGGTACTATGAAAAATAACCAATTAGGTTTTGATGCACCACAAGGTTCATGGTATGATAACGCTTTTATTATGGTTTTAGATGAAGGACAAACCATGGAAGACGGTCAATTATTCTTTTTTAATAATCCACAAAATATAAATGACCCTAATTATGTGACATTCCCTGATGGTAATCAGTTCGACAGGACTGGAATAACAGGAACTACTGAAGGATATACTGACCAATATATACTTAGAGAAGTTAAATATGCAAACAGTTGGGGTGGAGAATGGTCAAGTAACATATGGTTATATAACACGGCCACCACAATGAGTTATAATTTTAAATCCGGAGTTGAGTACTTTCAATGTATAACAACATTTGACATGGAGGATATATGGAATAGGGCTAATAACGCGGCAAAAGTACAAGTTAGAAAAGTCACAGACTATTCAAATGATGGTTCCGTTCAAGTAAACGCATCATCATTATGGAGATACGTATATGATTACTATCAATACTATGAACAAGTACCTGACTCACCAAATCACGGATGGTCACAAAGAGTGACAGGACCTAATTCGTATATAAATTCAGATGGTGAACTAGTGGATTCGACGGGAGGATTTGACCCTGAAGTTTGGAAAAATTTAAGAATTGTTGTGGCAGTAAGAGGTGTTGACCCCTATATGCCAAGACAAAGAATAACATATGATTTATCAAAATTATTTGGTAAAAGTGTTGGTGATAGGGATGAATTTAATGGTACGTATACAAAAACAGGTAACTACTTTATGAATGTACCAATACAAAGCAACGGAGATATGACTTCAGACGCTTGGAGGGATTCCTCAAGTACACCAATCGCACACTATAGAATTTGGCAAGAAAATATAGATAAAAAAGGTAAGTTGTGGTTTCATGACTGTGATAACGATGGTAAAAGATATGATTCTAATGGTGACGTTGTTGGTTATAATTTTAATACTAAATTATGGCATAAACCCTATTTATTCACACCTGACTCCAACCTATGGCAAGAATTTAATACTGAATGTCCTAATAAATATGTATCATTAGATAAACAATTTGCCGAGGTGGCTAGTAGTTCAGTGCCCGCTAGAGAAAGGTTTGAAAACTTTATGGGTAGAGGATACTCATTTACTAAGGTAGGTGTTCATTGTCCTAACGGAATAGCGAGTTATACATGGGTTCAAGAAGACGCTGCGGACGAAGACGGGTGGCCACAACAAGGAATTAATAATACTCACCAAAGACACATTGAAGGGGTTGGGTTTCAATATTCAGGAAATGGGCCTGGCACTAACAGACAATTAGGTGGGAATGGTAACAAACAAATGTTTACTTTATCTCCACTTTATCTCCCCAAAGATTATTTAGAAAATGATGCAGATGGTGTACCACACACAAAAATGAAAAATAGTGAAAAAATATTATTTCGCTCGGATAGAATACCATCTTCGGATAAATTTGACGAGCCAGAATTTTCGTTTAGTGTTCGTGAAAAGAAAACACAATACAGAAGATATGCGTTACACTTAAATCTAAAACAACAATTATATTTAGCTGAAGATGATGGTACAGTAACTGATGTTGGAGGAAATGTTTTACCCACAGACGCGAGTGGTACATACGAAGATTCCATAGAAGACACTAATTGTGATACCGCACTATTACTATCTACGTTTAATTGTGACTCAATGGTATCGTTAGGTTGCTACAGTGGTAGTGGTGAAAATTTTGGAGTTGAGCAACCATGTGATATACCTAAAGACTTAGAATATGGAATACAAGGTGATGAGAGAGTTAATAACGGTTGTTATACCTTTGTAATAAAAAAACCTGTAAAGACTTTAAGGGCGGATTTGGAAATGTTATTTGAGTACAGAACTCGATTAAGGTTTATGTTCGCTGTTTGTCAAGGAGTAATAGGAGAATCGTTCCAAAACAATTGGTTAAATGGTTCATTATATATGCCAACATTTCAAAAACAAACTTTATATGGTAGTAACAATGAAGTGAAAAGATATAGATACTGCGGTGACCCACAACAACCATTTGCTGCGTTAAGAAAACAAGGACCAATATATTTTAACACGGCAACAAATTCATTTTATTATAGGTCTACACCGTTTGATGATAACACTAATCAATTTGTTGGACAAGTACCAAGTAGAGACTATTACTATGGTCAAAACACGAAAAACATATGGTTCCCGACAACTATTATGGAGTTAGGACCTAGAGATGAATTCACTAAAGAAATTGCTTTTTCACCTGAATTCGAGGGATATATTATCGACACTATTAATTCAACATCTTATCAAAATCCATCAGATGTGGTTAATCTATTTTTATTATCAAGACTTGCAAATACTAGCTTCTTAGAACAATTTTCAAATACTGGTGACGCGTCAATAGGGCAACTATTCTCAAGGGCCGATGGGACACCACTAAGTAGATTTTTTGACGCTAGAGTTGACGGTGATTTTTCACAGATGGTAGGTATTAACTCTGAATATGGTGTAGTACCATTTTTGGACGGCAATTATTGTGATAATGCAATAACAGTTGCTGATGATAGGTTTGGTATATGGTTTAGTTCAAATACAATAGACAGAAGAATACTAACAAATGGTACTACCACATTTGGTACTAATCCAGAAGGTCCTGATAACTATTTTGGATATCCAAAAACACAAATAGTACCATATTATATGTGGTATATAAATAATAATGGTTTATTTGGTACTGAATATAATAACTGGCAGACTGAATACATTTTCTCCTCTAAGTATCAGGGTGATGACTTCTTTGAAGGAGGTCAACCGTACATGAAACCAAATTATGGATACGGTAGAGGTCACATATTTAACAAAAGTGCTTTAGACCCTGAGTACGACTCATATCCAATTAATAATGAAAATAGTAATAATTTTAAAGTTGGTTCTCCATTCTATTTTTATTTCGGATTAAAAAGAGGTAAGTCTGCTATGAACAGATACATAAAAAAATATATTTTTAATCTATAATGGGTAATATGAAATCATCTGAAATAAGAATTATTAGAGGTGAGGACAGATTTGCTGGCGCCTCAAATTCTGATTTATCTATTAATGTTGATTTAAACAGTAATAATAGAAATATAATAGAAGGTGACAGGTCAATCATTGTAAATGTTGAAGAAAGATTTAATAAAGAAAGACAAGAGTCGACTAAATTCAGAATTGCCGGTAAAATAACAAATATTTTTAATAATACTATAAGTGGTCAAACTACATATGAGCCGTTTCAAAACTCTTTATTCTATTTAGATTCTTTAAATTCTGTAGAAAATGGTGCACCATGGAAAGGATACCCACAGTACGATGAATTTACTTTTTATAGGACTAGAGGTATTGATGGTCACATACCATTCGTAAATAAAAGTGCAACTACATACAATTGGTCTGTTTATGTTTCATACGCATCGGGTAACGAAACTGAGCAGTATTTAAAACATACAGTTAACTTTGGTAGTGGTACTTCATCTAATACTTTTGTTGTTACAGATGGTGTCCCATATTATGTTTTAAATAAAACTGATAGGGGTAAAAGTTTAATTACTTTTTACTGTGGATTTAAACATAATCTATCAGTAGGTGATTGGATTTACACAAAAGATGTTATTGACGGAAAACAATATTTTGAGGTATACAGTATAGGAAATGAATCTTATGGAAATGAAGATACGGTTTTCTCAATATTTAATTATGGATTTGAAGACCCATTGTTTGGTGATTACTCAGTAGGTAATTTTAAAAGAGTAAGTGATATTAATAATAAAATTGAAACTACATCGGAATATTATATTAGAAAACACAAAATTTTAACTAAAAATACTTTTTCTGATATTACAAAAATGGGATTTGAGAGAAACCCATTCCCTCTCAAAAAGCAACTAGAGTACTCAGGGTTAACACCTAATCAAGTACAAAGGACCTCCATCAAAGATGGTTCCACAACTGTCGGTTATTCTTTTGATAAGGATATTGATATAAATGGTCTTAAAGATAATCAAGACAGACCTATCACTGAACTATTTGTCACTATAATTAATAGAGGATATATGGGTTGGTTTAATAATCCATACCTTGTTAATAATACTACAGGTATACAAGTTGGGTGGGACCTAAACTTTAAAAATAATGAAATCGATAGTTGGTGGGATGTAGGAAATACATTAAACAGAGATGATATACCAAACGGATTTTATCAAATAGGTAGTAAAAAGTTTCATTATAATAAAACATTACCTATTGGTCACGAAATTATGGGTGCCGTATGTGAATATAATGGATATGAACAAATAGAAACCGTTTTAAGTAAAATAAATCATAAGATTTCTTATAATCCACAAATATTTGATAACAATAGTGTTAACACTTTACCTGACGGTTACACCTATGAACCACACTATAGTGTCCCTATAAGAGTTTATTCTGATTATATAGAAACGGGTGACAAAGATAAAGTTGACTTAGTACCGGACTACGCATTCTTCTCTAAGTACGATAATCAATGGAGATGGAGAGACCTTTATAATTATGGATATATAGATTCAAACGGTAACGGATTAAACACGCCTTTCCTAAACGGATGTCATTACCCATTTAAGGAAATATTATTTTTACTAACACCAATGAAAAGAAATATAAACTTGTTTAATGACATAATATTTGCACCAATAACTGACGATTGTGAATAAGTATAGACTTAATTTTAACAGCAACGATAAGTATATTAATATACCTATAGAAATTAAAACTGATTTAATTGGTAGAGACGATTTAATAGATTCTTATGAAGATGTTGTGATAGAAGAAGTGATAAATCCAATCGAAGATTTTGAAGTGACTAGATATGCACACAAAGATTGGGTTTCACAAGGTATTATTAATACAAGTATTGAATATAAGTTTAACTTTTTTGATAGAAGTGTTAGTATAGAAGACGCTATTAATAGTAATTGGGTTAGTGATTATGTGTTTACTGAAAACCCTAATTTTACCGGTACGTGTTTTAATGAAGCAGAAATTTACTATACGGCAAATTCATTTAAAAGAAGTTTTTTTAAATTAGATTTATATGACACGATAGATTCTGAAACACAACAAATATACCTAACAATCATAATACCTACACAACAAGGTAAAGAAAGACTTTCAAGTACAACGCCATTTACAGGTAGCACAGGCCCTATATCTGGGCCGACAATACCAGTTGTGTTACCTGATACACCAGATAGTTCAAGAAACTCATCTACAGTATCTGCTTCTGTTAAAGTATATAATGATAAATTAAATGAAATACTAACAAAAAACGAAGGGTTAAAAGAAAATCAAAAAAAGATGAACCCTGGAAATATGGCGTACAAGGCTCAGTTACAATTTGAATTAGAAGAAGTTAAAAGAAAGGCGGAAGAAACAAAACAAGAAACATTTGGTGGATTAATTATTGACAAAATAACTCCTGGTCCTGGTGATTTTGGTGATAGTGGTGGAGGTGGTGGTCCCCTATTCCCCACAGGTGATGATGGAGTCACTCCTGTAGAGCCCGACCCACCAGGAGAAGGAGGGGATGTTAACCCAAATCCCGAAGGTATTGGTACAGGTGCGACACCTGTTTTAACGATAGCGCCACCTAACGTAGATATTAAATTACCTGATTTCGTATTAGACTACATAGGTGATAAGGAGGGGTACTTTATATACTGGTTAAAAAACCCAACATACGTAAATATAGATACGTTATATATGGGTGCAAAGTTCTTTAACGCGAAAACGGGACAGTTTATAAGGATGACAAACACACCTCAATCACAGATACCTCAAAAATTTACATTTGATAAAAGTAAGATGTTTTATCGTAAAGTTTATCTCGACATAAATAATTATGAATATGAGATAAAGGATGTTGAAACCGATGTTAGGTTGGGAACAGAAAGTCCGATAAATTGGTATGAATACGTAAATCCATCGTGAAAGAAGAAAAATACTACATAAAAATATCACCCGAAACTATTAAAGGTGACATTTCTCAGAAAACTTTAAGCGGTAATACGTTTGGGGTTTATTCTGCGATGACTGCTGTCCTTAGTGGTGGGTTACTAACTGATATGTCTGTACCCATATTATTTAAACAAACTTTTGATGATATGGGTTTTTACTCACCTTTTGATGGTTTTATTTTACAAAAAGATGTGGTTACTAATTTTACTGTTAGTGGTGACCCTACTAATCAGTATAAAATTTATTTATATAATACATCGGACGAATTTAAGAAGTTTTTAAAATTATCTAATTATACTATTGATTGGGGTGACGGTACAATCGAACCATTTACAGAAAAGTTCCCTAATTATAAAGAACACACATATCCACCAACGGCAGGTAGATATGTAATTAAATTAACACAAAAAAATCCGTGGGGTATTACAGACATTGAAAAACCTATTGATATACCTAACACACCAATCACTATTAATAATCCTTTAGGTAACATAATATTTACACCACAAGGGGGTAATTGGGCAAATATACCTATAAGTTATAATTTTATTTTTACGGGAGACTCAGAAAATACGGTATCTGCTCAAGTATCGAATCAATCGTTTACAATAAGTGGATATACGTCCTCAAAGTTAACAAACTTAAAATTATATGGGCCAACAAAATACGACACATCGGTTGTTGTAAAAAGAAAAAATGAAAATTATGGAAGAGTTACAGAAATAACTAATTCATATACTGCATACACAATACAGAACGTAGACTACTATGATTACCCTAATGGTAAGACTATTTTCTTTATGGATAGTGAAGGATTAACTGAAGAAATGTTGGTCGCAGAACCTATTACAAAAGAAGAAGTATTATTTGGTGTAGTTTCCTCTCCAGAAATACAATCGCAAATATTTATAGATAGAGGTAAAACATCTGCGTTCGAAGGAATACAGAGACTCGGAGAAGTTGATAACATCGGAGACTTAGTATCTTATGGATACGGTTTCTTTAAAATAAAAGAACAGGAATAAAATGGCTTTAGGAACATACGGAACAACAAGACCAGCGGACATGTCCCCTGAGGACGTAGAAATCATACTAAACTACACGCCGTCAAGAGACGTGACAAATGATTTCGTATTAAAAACTTTGGATGCTACTGAGGTATTGACACCGTATTTTCATAATGCAGATACAGGTGGTAACACAAATGTAGAAATACTCGGAGGTTTATATAATTTAAAATTACCCGCGGAAGAATTTAATGAATTAGGTATCTATACACTTTTTATAAGACCCGTAGAAATTAGAACGACAATAACCGATTGTGGGGTATTGTCAGCATTACCAAACGTAAAAGGTATAATTATAGATTTAAATAGTGTTCCATCACAGTTTAGAAATAGATTTATTAATCAAGGGTTAGTAGGTCATAGAGTTGAGTATTTAAATGATGACGGTACAAAGATAACAAACTTTTATCGAATTATAACATCATCGTTTTATTGTGAACCTGTTGTAACTAATTTAACTAACTCATCACAAAAATCTATTAGATATAGATATGTTGAGAGTGGTAGTGATTTACTGTTTTGTACAGTTTCACCTTCGAGTGCTCCTTCTAACAAGCCAAATGCGACTCCATTTATAGGACAACCAAATCAGAATATTATAATAACAAATACCTTTTTTAACCCCATAACTGTTGAGATAGAAATGGCGGAACATGACATCGAAACATTGGCCATCGCATTGTACGGTAATCAAACGAAATCTATTGAAGACGGTGTTTACACATTATATGACAATGACCTTAACATCTACAAACAATACAATCTATATGAAATTCGTGATGAATTTAATAATCTATTATATGAAGTACGACAGAATAGAGGTACCAATATAGACTTTAGTAAAAACTTCACAAACATTACTCAATAATGGCCGATAATAAGTACAGATATCCACCCGCACCTCCAAATTCGAGAGGTACGTTTTCTGATGAACTAGTTGGGTTCCAATTAGTTGACGGGGGAGGTCTTACGCAAGGTAATTTTGAGTTTTCAAGAAATGTTGTAGAAAAAGTTAATAGAACTTTTGATACAGGAGTATTCTCTAACCCAATATCCTTAAAAGACTTAGACTTTAATAGTTTAGAGGAGTCAAAAAGGGTTATTGCCAAAAATTTTAAGGTCTACCCTAATTATGATGTTAGTCAAGTAACCAACTTTACTCTTTATGGGTCTTTAAGAAAAAGATTTTCAACATCTGTTATTAAAATAATCAATTATTTCCCTGGCGCAATACAAGTTGACAGGTCTTATTATGATTTAACTACGGGATATACCGCATATAATATAACTTATGATGATGTTGAAGGTTTAACCACCTTCGATGTTGATGTTACACGGTTTAAAAACGTTTTTGATATTGATTATTCAGAAAACGCAGATAGAAACATCTCAGTAAGACCATTTGAAACAAGCCCGTTAAGGAATTTAACGAGAAATTATTTAAAATACGCTTTATTCTTCCAAGATTTAGAAACTGAGTATAAATTTGTCGACTTTGACGCGTCACCTAGATTATCTGCAGGTACTGTTACAGTTGTGGTTGAAGGTAATCCGTTTAATGGGAACTCACAATCTACTAAAACTATATTATTAAAACCAAATAAGTTTGAAACTGAAAAATCTTTTAAAGATGATTTTGATGAGGTTGAAGATTTCTTATTGAACAGACTTATTTCTCCAAAATATACGGCTAATTTTAAAGTACTTAGAGAAGGCGACAGCGGAACTTTATATGCGAGTAATGAAAAAGTGACATGGCCTATGGAAGGTCCTTGGAACTTAGATATTAGGACTGCTAAGTTTGATACTTATTTGGAAAAATTAGATTTAATTGCATTTGATTTAGATGAATTAAGAACAGACTTAATTTCTAGATTTTTAACTACAGGTGCATTTAAAGACTTTGACACACAAGGTCAAAGCGTTGAAAAAGTCTTACAATTGTATGGTAGAAGTTTTGATGAAACTAAAAAATTCATTGATGCCTTGGCTTATATGAATTCTGTTCACTATACAGTTAAAAATGATATACCTTCACAACTTTTAAAGAATTTAGCGCAAACTTTAGGTTGGGATACTAACATATCATTAATTACTAATGATAATTTTTTGAATAGTGTCTTTGGAACACAAACAGATACAAATTATACAGGAGAAAGTAGAGAAAAGACACCAACAGAATTAGACTACCAATACTACAGAAATCTAATTTTAAATTCTGCATACCTATTTAAATCAAAAGGTACGAGAAGGTCTATAGAAGCATTAATGAGAATGATTGGTGCTCCTGAGGCGTTAATAGAATTTAACGAAACAATATATTTAGCTGACGGACCAATTAATATAGAAAGGTTCAACGAAGAATATGCTACAATAACAGGAGGTACAAAAATAACAGAAACACCCGTTTTAGACCCCAATACAACATTTAATATTGAAGGAGTCACATATACAGGGTTTACCACTCAATTGTCTATTACTAATGTAGACGTATCAAGAGAAGATTATCCTGTGGATGAAAAAGGTTATCCTAAAGCGATGACTCCAACAGAAGATACTTTCTTTGAGAAAGGTGCTGGTTGGTATGAACAAACTCCACAACACAGGGCACCCGAACAACTAAACTTAACAGACTCTGTATTTACAGGACAAAATCCAAACATACAAACATCACTTGAACCATTTACATATGGACAAAAATATTTCGATAAGTTTAGGTATTTCCCATATATGGATATGGGGTTTGGGTTGACAAGAATACCTGATAACACTAAATCTTGGACAGATAGACAAGTTGGTCTTAGGAGAAACACCCAAGCAGGTTTTGATGCTAATTACATTGTTGATAATGAAAAATTAGTTTTAAATGCTAAGAATATAGATTTAGGTCTTAATATGGGACAAGGTATTATATATGACATTTGGAATATGTCTAAAAAATATAACTACCCTATCCCATCTACAGGTTTAACAACACCATATCCTTATCCTAAAGGTGTTGATTGGACAGTTATTAACCCAAAACCCAAAGAAAAAACATTTTTTGAATTCGCTCAAACGTTTTATCGTAATATGATAAACGTTAGAAATAGACAGACAATAACTGATGGTAAAGGAGGGGGATACCCGACACTACAGTCATTATATTGGAAATATCTTAATTCAGAAGAAGCTGTCGGAATTCCATCGAATAAGTACACATACCAAAAGATGATTGATTTCACCAATGGTATTGGAGATTATTGGATGAAATTGGTGGAACAGATGCTACCTGCAAGTACTATATGGATGGGTGGTCAAAAAATGGAAAACAATGTCTTACAGAGACAGAAAGTCGTTTGGAGAAGACAGAGAGGATGTGAACTAGTACCGATACCTTGTATACCATGTACATTTACAGGTCAATTATTAGGCGCAGATTGTGTTACACAATCGTTAAGTTGTAATATAGGTTTGTCTAGTCCTCAAACTACGTTAATTAATAGTATTAATAATGCTGTTAGTAGTGAGGGTTATACGGTTAGTGACTGCGTACTAAATACTTTACAAAGTCTTTGGTATGTGGATATAAGATTAAGTGGTACGTTATTAAGAAAAGATTTATTCTACGAAGGGTACGGAGGTGGAGACTACCCATCAAGTCAAGAATGGATAACGGCAGTCCAAAACTCGTTAAGTACTTTATCTCAAGACGGTTTAGACTATAGTATAAATGGTAATAATATAACGGTGTCTAATATAGGTTGTAATAATGACTTTACTAATAAAAATTTACAAATAAATGCGGGTGTCAATATAAATATAAATTGTGAGGGATGAGTTTAATAACTTACATATTAGAAAGTTGTGATGGTAACCTTAAATATAGGGTTAATTTTACAGGTGCGACTTATTTAGACGTTGGTGAGACATGGAATGTTGAATGTAACGGTATACCTAATGGGTGTTATAATGTTTTAGAAAACACAAGTGAAGTACTTGACGAATATAATGGCGATGAATGTTTATTTGTTGAATTTGAAAATTGTGAAGATTGTGAAAGTAGTGTTGATAACGTCATGGCAGGACCAACAGGAGAACCCTGTTATAGGTGGGACAGATGCGACGGGACAGTATCACCAATTTATATCCCTACCGCTTATGACAATTACGATTTTATAGAATATAATAGTAATTGTTATGAAAATTCATATGTAGTTTCAACCACTAACCCAACAACAACAAGTGTTGGTTCGACACAATGGAGAACTGATTGTGAAACCTGTACTTTATATTTAGGGGTTAGTGAGGTAGAATGTCACTATTATACACCATGTCCTGATGACCCAAGAAGTTTTGAAACACTAAATGCTTATGCATTTTATCCGTCTGAAGCGAACTATATACTCTACCCTACTTCTGCAATTGGTGCCGGTTCTGATGTAATATATTTTAGAAATACAGAAACAGGGCAACAAAAATGTTTTTATTTAACGACTGCACCACTTAAAGAAAGACGACCTACACAAAATGTTGAAAGAATTGATGATTACACATCTGCAGGTGCTTCGGTAGATGCCTGTGTTCAGTGTCAATTAGCGTGTGACGCCCAAGACATCATAATTTATTTTGATAATAGAGCGTTCACAACCACCCAAGGAGAACCAAGATTTGAGGCGATGAAACAAGGTATTCTTAATTACTTAGAAAGTATTGAGGATGATATTGTAAATGACTCTATAAGGGTAGGTATCTATAGAAAAAATACTAGTTGTAGTGGTGGTGACGGACAAGTGTTAGCGTTAAACGATACTTATAATACTATTGTGAACGCGGTAACGAATATGAGTTTTAACTCTTTTGATTTAGATGAATATTCAGTTTACCAAGATATGTACGACGAGTTAACAGGTGTTAATTCAAGAGAGTTTGCAACCGCAAAAATTATATGGTTAACAGATACATTCTTCACTAGTTACGGTCAATATTGTTGGACAGGACCTCAACCTTCACCGGTGAAGGCTAATTTCTTAACCTTAGCTAAAATGGGTTGGGTTAACGGTATTGGTGGAAAACAAGTCATGGTTCAAGTAGTTGAAGATATCGTACCACCCGGTAATAATTATGTAAATTGGTATGGTAGTGAGAGTGTTGCAACAACAACTAATGACTATATTGCAACTACTTGGACGGATTTCTCAGCAACTACTACAGGTTCTTGGACAGGAATTACAGATATTACTTGTGAAGATTTCGTAAGCCCTGGTGACGGATTTAATACATATCAAGCTCTCCCATGTTGTTCGGGACCTGTAATATATGTTACGATAGATTCAGGATTTACACCTACTATTGGTACTCAGACAACTTCTGACGGTTTTGAGTATGGTGGAATATGTTACTGGTTAAAAGCCCAAGTTTCTTCAGAAACATACTCAGGTCAGACAGTTGGTGTTATATATAGTGGAGACATTGTGAATACTATATGTACTGACACTATAACCTGTAATTGTAGTAAAGTTTATGTAAGGACTTTTGAAAATTGTTGTGATAGTAGTGATACAATCACTATTGCATATAGTGAAGAAGTTGCAGGAAACCCGGCATCGACTGACGGATTTATCTCAAATGATGGAGAATGTTATGTGTGGGATGGTAGTGGTACAGTATCTACAACTATATCAGATTATTGGGCAGATGAGTGGGTGACAAATATATGTATCGATGGAAGTTGCCCGACATGCCCATCAAATACCCCAACACCTACACCGACAATATCTGTAACACCAACGATAACGGTAACACCAACACCGTCACCAACACCACCATTTGTTTTAAGTGAGGTTTGGTCAGGATGTACTACAGGTAATTTATATAAATTATATGACACATCAACTAATTCTAATGTTGAAGGTATAGTAGGAGGAACTTCTGGTTTTACAACCACGGGACCGGTCTATGGTGAGTCTTTAGACGATGAATGTTTAACTGCGGTGAGTGGACTTGACACATCTAATATAACTTACAGTACATTTAGTATTACAGGATTTAGTGATTGTGAAGTTTGTCAAAATTCACTTAACTACACAACATATAGAGTAATATATAGTGGTTGTTGTTATGGTGAAACCGGAATAACTGAGTTAGCATTTAATAATAGTTTATCACCACAAGTCGGAGACACATTCTTCTATCAGGGAGAATGTAAAGAAATAACTTTATTAAGTTCTAGTGCAAGTTCAGCGACTGAACAAATAGATACTTTATATGATGATTGTTCAGGATGTACTGATGTTAATGTATGTACTGTAAGTGGATGTGGACAACAAGATATTGTTGTTTTAATGGACCAATCGGGAAGTGTTGATAATAGTGAATGGGATGTGTTTGTGGATGGTGTTATTTCTATGGCTACAGGATTACAAGGTAATATGAATTCTGGAGACGTTAAATTAGGTGCTATTAAATGGTCATACTGTTATAATGTTGATGAAGTTATCGATTTAACAAATAATTATACTTCTTTTACAACTGCAGTAGATAATGCTAATAATGATGGTGGAGGGACATACGTAGGACAGGCACTTATAGACGCTTACAACATGTTAGTTGGAAGTAATTCAACACCAGGGGCTGAGAAAAATATAGTAATATTCACTGATGGGTACATATATGATTTTGATAGTAATTGTACTACCACAAGTGACAGCGCCTCTACATTGGCGGCACAAATGAAATCAGGACTTTATGGGTCAGGACAAATTATTAAAATAACTACAGTTAAAATTGGCTCAGGTGCTCAAAGCACACAACTTGCTTCGTTATCTTCAGGTCCTGAGTTCCAATACTCCGCAACCGATTTCAACGATTTCGCAGACAATGTCGCGACACAAATATCTATTACTTCGTGTGATGAAACACCCGACCCAGGTAGTGGGTTTACATTCTATTCAGGGACACCATGTTGTGGTGATTTAGGATTGTCAGATATAATTATTCACACAGACTCAGCAACAACAATAAACTTAGGAACTGATGGATTTATTTGGGGTGGTAATTGTTACACTTTTAATAGTGTAGTGGACACACCGACATATAGTGGACAAAGTGTTGATTTAATTTTTAGCGGTTCAATTACGAATAATATTTGTACTGATTCTAGATGTGATTGTGAACAATATAATAAATATGATTTAGAAAATTGTTGTGATGGTAATGATGTTGTTACCATATTAACAACTGGAACAACAAATTTAGGTGACGGAATAGAATTAGGTGGTAACTGTTATAGTTATAAAGGAAATCCTGGTAGTGGTACTGTTATTGGAACTATTAATACTTTTATAACTGATATTTGTTTATCAGGATATTGTACATGTGCTTCCCCCACACCCACACCTACTATATCAGTTACCCCAACGATATCAATAACACCAACTATTACGACGACTAGTACGCCAACAATAACACCTACGATTAGTATCACCCCAACTATATCTAATACAGTAACACCATCACCAACATTATATCAATCTAACACACCAACACAAACCCCTACACCTACAATATCCATAACACCATCCGTCACGCCGACTATTACTGAAACTAGTAGAGTATCGGCAACACCTACTGCAACAGTTACGACATCCGTCACACCAACACCAACAACATCGATAACGAGTAGTGTAAGTTTAACGCCCTCTATAACACCATCTATAACTCCTTCACCAACACCATATCCTGGATGTGTTTCAGGTACGACCACAGGAAGTTATAGGTTTACTGATTGTTGTGGTGTCTTACAAATCGGAACTTCATTAGGTCAAGTATTTTGTGTTGACACTACATTAACATATGACGGTATAGATTTAACTTATTTAGAATGTGAACCCAATTGTAATGAGGGGGAGTTAACTGTAAATTATAACATCACTGGTGATTGTGTAACTAGTGGGGCGGTTGAAATAGAAGTCCAATTCGGGACTAAACCATACTTTATCCAAAACCTTTCACCTGGAGGTATACCATCACAATCAGGGGACGGTCCTTTATTTACATTTAATAATTTAACTGAAGGAGATTATACATTTAGAATAACAGATAATACCACACCAACACAAACACAAACGATATCGTTTACAATTGAAGGTTGTTTAAACGCTCAAATTATTGATGTTGAAAACATACCATGTAATGGTAACACTGGTCAATTATCGGTTAGTGGTGATAGTGAAGAATTCCCATATATAATACAATTATATAGAGACGGTGTACTCGAACAAACTAATAGTAGTGATAGTAACTATTTCCCAATCAGTAATGAAATAATTGAGGGGGATTATTACGCAATAGTTACAAACGGTATCGGATTAACTGCACAAACGAATACGGTAACCATTTCTCAAGTACCTTTAGTAGAATATGGAATAGCATACACAGGAACCTCAAGTTGTAGTACATGTAGTGGAGTTGCTTCTATAACAGGACTAACAGGTACACCACCATACACGTATCAGTGGAGTGACGGAAGTACAGGAACTACAGTAACAGGATTGTGTGAAACAACTGTATCTGTTTCAGTTACAGATAGTACCGGATGTATATCAAATCAATCTGTTGCGATACCTAAAATACCACCAATGGGTGTTAGTACATATACAGGTACGCAACCTAATTGTTTCGACTGTGATGGTTCCATATCAATACAAATAACAGGAGGAACTGCACCATATACATTTGTTGGCTCCAATACTCAAACAGAAACTAATAGTAGTGGACAATTTACTTTAAGTGGATTATGTGGTGGTCAATATGGGATAACAGTTACGGATGATAATAACTGTATTTTACAACAAGACTATACACTTAATAGTAGTGGAGGAATAAACTCAGTTACTGTAACGCCTACAGACTCGACTTGTGGAGGTAATGGAAGTATAAAGATTGACGTTGTTGCAATTGTAGGTTCATTAGTTTATTCAATCACGGGAAATACTAATGGATATACTGAAACAAAAACAACTAATAACCAAACATATACATTTACAAACTTAGAGGCTGATACGTACACAGTCGAAGTTGAATCCACTAACGGATGTACTTACACCACAACTTCAACAATAAGTGATGATGAGAAATTTACACTTTCAATAACTCCAAGTAATGCGAGTTGTGGTATCCCTAATGGTTCTGCCACGATAAACGTGTTAAGTGGAACTAGTGAAATTTTATACCCTCTTAGTTACTTAGTTAGTAGAGTTAGTGATGGTTTAGTTGTTTATAGTAGTGTTGGTTCTACATTTAGTAGTGAAGGTGTATCTAACCTAAGTGACGGCACATATGAAGTTAATGTAACCGATAACCAAGGATGTACTGCAACTAAATACTTTAGTATTATACAAGAAGGCAGTGGAGTTCAAGCAATACTCTATAGTACTGAATGTATTTTAGGTAATGATGGAACAGCAACAATTGAAATAACACAAGGACAACCACCTTTTACAGTTACTTGGTCTAATAATGTACCATTAAGTCAAAGAAATAACTTAGAAATTTCAGGATTATCTGGAGGTACTTATTCGGCACAGGTAATAGACTCTAATGGGTGTGAGATTATTAAATTTACTACAATTAATTGCGATAGTGAAAATGTAGACAATTACGTAGTTAATACAATATGTCATCAAGAGTTTATAACTAATTCACAGGGTAAGAGAGGTTTCTATGAAATGTTAAATGAGGCTTTCTTAGACTTAAATGAACCGGGTAAAGATTGTGAATTGGTTAGTGCTACGTTTACTGGTGTTTTAGTAATATCAGGTGGTAGCTATGGTTCTAACGCTGGATATGCTGATACGTTCTACACAACAACAGACCTTAATGATGTGCCTTCAGATAATTTATGGGAGAGTGTTGTACAAGGTCTAATTGAGAATTATAGTGGTATAACTTACACTACAGATATATTAAATAATACGTTTACATTAAAAGGTGACTGTGATGGAGACGAGGACCCAACAAACGGAGCGTATGTTAACTTAAGTATTGAGATTGATTTAGATGTTGATTGTGAGTCTAGCGGAGTACCACCTTCACCAACACCGACAAGTACAGTCACACCTACAATATCAATAACACCATCAATTACTCCTACAATATCAATAACTCCTTCTATAACACCTAGTGTTACACCAACATTATCAGTAAGTCCAACACCTGGTGCGTCTGTAACAACAACACCAACAGTAACACCGACAATAACAATTAGTACCACACCATCACCAACACCATCTCCAACTTTAGTACAAGAAAAGGCTCTATTATTCATATTAGAACAGTCTAATAATTCAGCATTTGCGACATACATGAATAATAATGGTTCTACCTTCTATGGATTTGGTTATAACATACAACCAAGTAGTGGTACTGATATTACATTATTTATGGATTGGCCCGGTTGGTTTGATGGAACTGCACCATCAGTAATACAACAAACTATACCTCAATCAAATGGAGGTTCTGATGATTACGGTAATACGATACAACAATATAGATTCTTAACTACTCAAGTACCACAAGGAACTGCCACAGATGCTTGGTATATATGGTTAATACCTCAATCACAAATAGGTTCAAGTACTAATAGACAATTAAGTATTGGTTATAACATTAATTCTGACCCTAATTCATTAACTTATCAATCTATGACTTCATCTATATATGCTCACGAAGGTGTTTATACAGGTAGTAATTGGGAAAATGGTTCTTATAGAATGTATACTACACATCCAGGTTCCGCATTTAGTATTAGTAATAATAATAGTGATGACCTTTACTTCAGAGGAGGTAACGTAGGATAAAATTAGTAAAACAAATTTAGTAAATTAATTGAAAGTGTAATATTTATTGTTAAAGAATAAATATGCCATTTAATCCAGGTCTACCAAACTATAGTGGAGGAACTAAATTAAGTTCTTTTGATGCTGTTACACAAGTAACAACCACAGGTACTAATTTTAGTATATTTAACATTGGTGGATATAAAGAAGTTTGGTCATTAAATGATTTAATATATACAATACCGTCAGGTACAGAAGGAGCTGTAAGATATAGTGGTAACACCATACCTATAGAATTTTATACGGGTCAAACTACGCCTTTTGTGATACCAGATTCAATAGCTATTGAGTCTGATTATATTTCATCGGGTAGAAGAAGACTTGGTATGTTAGTTTACGTTCATGAAACTAATCAAACATATCAATACCGTATATCTGATTATGAGAATTATTTCAACGAAGCTAGCGGGTCTACAACAATAAATGATACGAATGGTATTATTACCATATCTAGTAACACACAAGGAGGTAGAGACTTTATTGACCTATGGTTAGACTCCTCAATAGAAGGTATTAGTGGTGTAACTAAAGAAAACGCTAGATGGGTAATATTTCATGATACAGATACATTTGTAACAGGAGGTACTGTAAATTATAATAATACAGGTAATTTAACTTTAACAAATAATGACGGTGATGACGTAACCATAAGCGGTTTAACTACAATAACAGGTGGTACATATCTTAGTGGTAGTAGTACGTTAAGACTTGTAAATAATTTAGGTGACAATATTGATATAACAGGTATTGCTGCGGATACAAATACATTTGTTACTGGCGGAACATATAGTTCAGGTACTACGACATTAACTTTAACTAGAAACGATGGTTATGATGTAGTAGTGACAGGTTTTAGTGCGTCAGGTTTAGTTAGTGTATCGGCAAATACAGGTTTAGGTATAGAAAATGATGTTTTATATACGACATATAATACATTATTAGACCCCACAATTTCTATGGCAGAAACAATAGGTGGACTTGACGCAGGAACCACAGTTGCAGACCTAAGTGGGGATACTTTTGTAAGTCTGTTTAACGATTTATTATTCCCAACGGTACAACCGACATATACTATACCAACAATTAGTATTGGTGGGGTAAGTAATTCCACAGTTGAGGTTGGTTCTACATTAAATTTATCTATCACTGCATCTGCAACCAAAAATACTGCAGGAGACTTTACACAATTAAGAATATTAAGAAATGGTAGTGCGATATTAACAGATACAACGTTAACTGAAAGTACCGCAAGTAATTTACCTGACCAGTATGGTTATTCAGACCCTAATAATCCTAACTCAGGTTTTACTATAAGTCCGACACCATATTCTGAAACTTACACAATACCTGAACCTACAGGTGGAAATACTTCAACAAGTACATATTATAGAGTTGATGGTAACTATGATGCGGGATTACCTAAAAAAGATAATAAGGGTAATAATGACACTAGAACTCCTGCGGTTAGGAGTACTAACGCACCACAAGCCGCCTCAAATAACTTTCAAAGTGTTCAAAGAACATATACAGGAATATATCCATTTTTTTGGGGTATTTCAGAAACTGAACCAACATTAAGTTCAGTTATAAGTGCAATAACAGGAGGAACTGAAGGTACCGACTATAATAAAGAATTAGTTAGTGCTTCAGGAACGATAAGTGTTGATTATAATATACCAAGTGACGAAGAATATTTTTTATGGGTTGCCCATTTCGGAGGTTATACGAGTAAAACACAATGGTATGTTGCTGCGGATAATAAAGGGGAGTTAAGTAACTCAGGTCCTTTAGATAGTGCTGTGGAAGGTACTATCGATAGTCCGGATTCTTATTGGAATGGAGTCACATTTGATATTTACTTAGGTAACTATGCGACCCAAGTGGAGACCATGCAATTTGGAAATAATTTATTTTAATAAAAGAAATTTATAAATGGCTATACAGTTAAATGATAATCAGTTTTCTAAATCTCCTAAAATATTAGATGCGAGATATGGACCGTATACTAGTACTACTGAAGCTAATCAATCTATAAGTATTAGTTATAGAGTTGTAGGTTTAACTGTTGGTATATTAAGTGGTGACACCACATTTTTTGGAGGAAGATATACCGGTTCAACAGAAGGTGTAGTAGAATATTGGTATTATACAGGAATAACTGATTTAGATTTAGTTAAAAAAATAAACGAAGGTTTTGACGGGACTTCAGGCTCAAGTGGAACTAGCGGTTCTTCTGGAACATCAGGTTCTTCAGGAACTTCAGGTAGTTCAGGAACATCAGGTAGTTCAGGTTCGTCAGGAACTTCAGGTAGTAGTGGAACATCAGGTTCTTCGGGAACTTCAGGTTCAAGTGGTTCATCAGGAACATCAGGTTCTTCAGGAAGTAGTGGAACATCAGGTTCTTCGGGAACATCAGGTTCATCAGGAACTTCAGGTAGTAGCGGAACTTCAGGTTCATCTGGCTCTTCAGGAACATCAGGTTCTTCAGGAAGTAGCGGAACATCAGGTTCTTCGGGAACGTCAGGTTCTTCAGGAACTTCAGGCTCATCTGGCTCTTCAGGAACATCAGGTAGTTCAGGTTCGTCAGGAACTTCAGGTAGTAGTGGAACTTCAGGTTCGAGCGGTTCTTCAGGAACTTCAGGTTCTTCAGGAAGTAGTGGGACTTCAGGTTCATCAGGAACTTCAGGTAGTAGTGGTACATCAGGTTCATCAGGAACATCAGGTTCATCAGGAACATCAGGTAGTTCAGGAACGTCAGGTTCTTCAGGAAGTAGTGGAACGTCAGGTTCTTCAGGAACGTCAGGTTCTTCAGGAAGTAGCGGAACGTCAGGTTCTTCAGGAAGTAGCGGAACTTCAGGTTCTTCAGGAAGTAGTGGGACTTCAGGTTCTTCGGGCACTTCAGGTTCATCAGGAACTTCAGGAAGTAGTGGAACTTCAGGTTCAAGCGGTTCTTCAGGAACTTCAGGTTCTTCAGGAAGTAGTGGGACTTCAGGTTCATCAGGAACTTCAGGTAGTAGTGGAACGTCAGGTTCATCAGGAACATCAGGTAGTTCAGGAACGTCAGGTTCTTCAGGAAGTAGTGGAACTTCAGGTTCTTCGGGAACATCAGGTAGTTCAGGAACGTCAGGTTCATCAGGAACTTCAGGTAGTAGTGGTTCTTCAGGGACATCAGGTTCTTCAGGAAGTAGCGGAACTTCAGGTAGTAGTGGAACGTCAGGTTCATCAGGAACATCAGGCTCTTCAGGAACTAGTGGAAGTAGTGGAACTTCAGGTTCAAGCGGTTCATCAGGAACTTCAGGTTCAAGCGGTTCATCAGGAACTTCAGGTAGTAGTGGAACATCAGGCTCATCAGGAACATCAGGTAGTTCAGGAACGTCAGGTAGTAGTGGTTCGTCAGGAACGTCAGGCTCTTCAGGAAGTAGCGGAACTTCAGGTTCATCAGGAACATCAGGTAGTTCAGGAACGTCAGGTTCATCAGGAACATCAGGTAGTAGTGGTTCGTCAGGAACGTCAGGCTCTTCAGGAAGTAGCGGAACTTCAGGTAGTTCAGGAACGTCAGGTTCATCAGGAACGTCAGGCTCTTCAGGAAGTAGCGGAACTTCAGGTAGTTCAGGAACATCAGGTTCATCAGGAAGCAGTGGAACTTCAGGTTCTTCGGGAACATCAGGTAGTAGCGGAACTTCAGGTTCAAGTGGTTCATCAGGAACATCAGGTTCTTCAGGAAGTAGTGGAACGTCAGGTTCATCAGGAACATCAGGAAGTAGTGGAACATCAGGTTCAAGTGGAACTAGCGGAAGTAGTGGTTCTTCAGGAACATCAGGTTCATCAGGAAGTAGTGGAACTTCAGGTTCATCAGGAACTTCAGGAAGTAGTGGAACTTCAGGTTCAAGCGGTTCATCAGGAACTTCAGGTTCTTCAGGAAGTAGCGGAACTTCAGGTAGTAGTGGAACGTCAGGTTCATCAGGAACATCAGGAAGTAGTGGTTCTTCAGGAACATCAGGTTCTTCAGGAAGTAGCGGAACTTCAGGTAGTAGTGGAACATCAGGTTCTTCGGGAACATCAGGTTCTTCGGGAACATCAGGTAGTAGTGGAACATCAGGTTCTTCAGGTTCAAGTGGAACTAGTGGAAGTAGTGGTTCTTCAGGAACTTCAGGTTCTTCAGGAAGTAGCGGAACTTCAGGTAGTAGTGGAACATCAGGTTCTTCGGGAACATCAGGTAGTAGTGGAACATCAGGTTCTTCAGGTTCAAGTGGAACTAGTGGAAGTAGTGGTTCTTCAGGAACTTCAGGTTCTTCAGGAAGTAGCGGAACTTCAG
>Ga0222718_10000806_pt1 | contig 32192 bp, 30 predicted proteins | sample C33_27DmetaG_FD_165045 | JGI IMG/M metagenome (GOLD analysis project Ga0222718, IMG submission 165045) | Estuarine water microbial communities from San Francisco Bay, California, United States - C33_27D | ecosystem: Environmental > Aquatic > Marine > Unclassified | place: USA: California...
GTCTACCAGTTCCGCCACCCGCGCAAACTCAATCAAGAAACCAAAATAAGGATAGAGTTGTAGCGGCAAAAAGTAGAGCTACTACAGCTGTAATCCTGCTCAGGTTCCTTTCAGCTAATGTTTGGCCAATATTTCCTGATGAACCAGGTCCGCCAAGCATATCAGATAACCCCCCACCTTTACCACTGTTAAGTAGTACGAGAGCTATCAAAGCTATTGAAATAATAATGTGGACTGTTATTAGTATTGCAGTAATTGTATCCATAGATAAAAGATTAGCCTTCCTCACCATTTAATTTAGATTGAAGTTCAACTTCTTTCTGTAGCTTTATAAATATTTTTTTACCCTCTAAATATCCAATTTTTTCAACTGATGATTCAGTAATATTATACGCTAGTGGTATTCCAGTAGGAATATTTACATCAACAATTTCTGAATCACTGAGGTCATCTAATATTTTTACCATTGCTCTGATGCTATTTCCATGCGCAACAACAAGAGTATTTGTTTTAATCGCTGATTCTAAAATATTATTAAGTGTTATAGAGACTCTGTCTACAACATCTTTTAAAGATTCCCCAAGTGGTAACTCATTATCAATTCCTTTATAAACTAAATTTGTATTTGGATCATATTCAGATCCAGGCTCAGCAAGGGGTGGGACAGTAGTAAAACTTCTACGCCACAAATGAACTTGTTCTTCTCCGTATTTTTTTGTAGTTTCTAATTTATTTAATCCTTGTAGCGATCCATAATGTCTCTCATTTAATTGCCAAATTTCTTTTCTTTCAATTTCTAATGGGTCTTCACAATTTAGATTTTTAATTATTAAACTTGCAGTTGACTTTGATCTTTTCAGAAAAGAGGTCATACATATTTCAGGAATAAAATTTCTGTCTTTTAATGTTTTACCTGCCTGAATTGCTTCCTCTTGTCCTTTATCAGATAATCCTACATCTACCCAACCTGTAAATCGGTTTTCTAAATTCCAAATACTTTGTCCATGCCTAACAAATACTAAGTTCATAATTCCACTGCTTTAATAATATCCAAAAACTTATTAGGATCTAAAGATGCTCCACCTACCAATGCACCATCAACTATCTTTGAATTTAAAATATCTTCAGCATTGTCTGGCGATACGCTTCCACCATAAATAAATTTAATATTATCGTCATTAAAAAATGGTTTTTTGTTGATGATATTTTTAACATAATCTAGAACTTCAACAATATTTTCAAGTGAAGCTACCTCACCAGTGCCTATCGCCCATATGGGCTCATAAGCAACAACTAATTTTTTGACCTTATCTTTCCTTAGTCCCTTTAATCCCTCATTAATTTGATTTTCAATAAAATTTAAATAAGTACCAGATTTTCTCTCATCTACTGACTCACCAAAACAAAATATTGGCACTATTTCACTATCAATTAGTCTATTAACTTTATCATTAATTACTGAGTCAACTTCATTGAATAATGTTCTCCTTTCGGAATGTCCTACTATTGCATATTCAATATCTAATTTTTTTAACTGAGAAGCAGATATTTCTCCTGTATAAGCTCCAGAAGAATATTGTGATACATTCTGTGATGAAAGTTTTATTTTAAGCTTATCAGAACTTATTACTGTCTGTAATGACCTAAGAGATGTAAATGAAGGAGATAAAACAATTTCAATATTTTCTTCGATATCTTTAGGTAATGAATAATTAATTTTTTGTAAAAGTTGAATAGCTTCTAAATGATTAAGATTTAATTTCCAGTTACCAATTATTATTTTTTTCATTATCAAATTATAAGAGAATTATAAATATTTACTCCTGGTAATTTTTTTCCTTCTAGATATTCCAAGGAAGCACCTCCTCCAGTCGAAATGTGATTAAAATATTTTAAATTTGAAAATTTATTTATAGCACTTACTGAATCTCCTCCTCCAATACATGTATAAGCAGAAGATTTCGCAATTATTCTAGTTAACTCTCTTGTTCCTTTGCTGAAATTATCAATTTCAAATATACCCATTGGTCCGTTCCAAAATATATTTTTAGATGAAAGTAGATACTTTGAAAATAAAGCAACACTATTTGGGCCTATGTCAATACCAATATGCGAATTATTAAAATGTTCAATATTTAAATCTTCCCTTGATTCGCTTTCAATTAATTCAGTGACTCCAAAATCTGTTGGAAGAACAATTTTATGACCATGTTCAGAATTTAAAAGTTTATTTGCTTCTGATATAAATGAATTTTCTAATAAAGATTTTCCAATTTCATAACCCATTGATTTATAAAATGTAAAACACATACCTCCTCCGATTAATAAATGTTCAACTTTCGGAAGTAAGTTTTCAATTAGGTTAAGTTTGTCAGAAATTTTTGCTCCTCCGAGTAAAACTACATATCCATTTTTTTTGTTAGCTAATAATTTATCTAACTGTTCAATTTCTTTACTCATTAAGGGTCCTTGGTAGGCATTTAAATATTTTCCAAAACCAACTACCGACGAATGATTTCTATGTGATGCTCCAAATGCATCAAAAATATAAGTGTCGAAAGAATTTGTTATATTTTTTGCAAATTCATCATTATTATTAACTTCTCCTTCATCAAATCTTAAATTTTCAAGTAGATTTATCTTATATTCAGCACTTTCTAGACTTTCTCTTACTTTCTTACCGTACAGTTCATCAATAAAATTTACTTTTTTATCAAGAATTTCCGACATTCTTTTAGCTACAGGTTTAAGAGTGAAATCTAAGTCTTTTTTCTTAGGTCTTCCCAAGTGACTTGAAAAAGTAATAGTTTTTGAATAATTATTTATTTTATCTAATATTTCCAAAGATTTATAAATTCTATAATCATCGGTAATGTTGCCATTTGTTATTGGGACATTTAAATCAGATCTAATTAAAACATTTCCTAAATCATTAATATTTAATCTCATTTCTGTCATTGAAAGTTTTCTTGGATCAAGGTATGAAAAGTTTTAATCTTGGAATATATAGAGAAGTACAAGTTATGATTCCTTCATATCTCTATGAAGGACGACAGCATCATTCTTTTCACCTTTAAGCCATTTTGTAACTTCCTCAGCCATAACAACACTTCTATGTTTTCCACCAGTACAACCAATTGCTATTCCGACGTATGACTTTCCTTCTGAGATAAAACGTGGAAGTAAAAATTCAACCATATCTTTTATTTTATTTAGAAAGACCTGTGCATCTTCAAAAGATAAAACATAGTTTCTTACCATTGGCGACTGTCCTGTTGATGCTCTTAGTTCCTCCCTCCAATGGGGGTTAGGTAAGAATCTAACATCGAATACAATATCTGCATCTCTTGGAGTACCATTTTTAAACCCGAAAGAAGTAACGGAAATCTTAAGATCTTGACTTGAAGTGTCGTCTTGGAAGCCTTCAATTATTCTTTTTCTTAATTCATGAACATTCATATCTGTAGTGTCAATAACTTGATCAGAAATTTCTCTAATTGGTTTTAGTAACTCTCTTTCAGCTTTTACAGATTGAGATATTGAATCCTTCCCCATTGGGTGAGGTCTTCTATTTTCTTCATATCTTTCTAATAGTGTTTCGTTATCTGCATCAAGAAATATTATTCTCGTTAAAACACCGGATTGATTCAATTTATCAATACTTTGCTTAAGTTCAGATTGTGCAGAAGTGTCTTTTGCATCAATTGTAAGTACTAATTGTTTATTAGTTTCAGTTACATCATTGGAATTCACTACAGATTCAACTAAATCAGCTGGAAGATTTTCGATTACATAATAACCAAGGTCTTCAAATACGTTTGAACTAGAAGATCTACCAGCGCCAGACATACCGACTAACAGTAAAACTTCGGGTCTTTTTGATGCCATAAATTCCTCGTGTTTATTTTACTTATCAACATTCTAGATTGAAATAGTAAATTAAAAGGATGTTATTTATGAACTAAAGTAATTGAAAACCTTTTCAGCTTCTCTTTTCGTTAACTGGTTTTCTAAATCATTAAGGGATGCTGAAGAGATATTATCTAGTGTCTTATACTTAATAATTAATTGATTAATTGATTCGTCCGAAACTCCTTTAATTGATAATAAATTCTTAATATCTAAATCTTTTAAACGTAGTCTTCGATTTTCATTTATCGCAACTCTATGGGCTTCATCTCTAATATTTTGTAATACATACAAAGCCTCTGAGTCTTTATTTAATAAAACAGGGTTTTTTGAAAATGGCAAATAAATTTCTTCTTCTTTTTTAGCTAATCCCAATACATCAATATCTAGTTGAAAATGATCGATTACACCCTTTGCTTTAGACAATTGACCCTTTCCTCCATCAATTAAAATTAAATCTGGAGACCTACGAAAACTTTGATCTTGCTCACTTGTATTGGTGAGTCGTTTTAATCTTCTAAATATTACTTCTTCTATTGATTTAAAATCATCCTGACCCTTAAATGTCTTTATATGAAACTTTCTATACATTGAAGGTTTTATTAAACCGTCTTCCATAACAACCATTGAACCAACTCGAAATTTATCACCGAGGTTCGAAATATCATACGCTTCAATTCTGTATGGAATATTTTTTAAATTTAGTTTATTTTTTAACTGTTCTAAAGATAATGATCGAAATTCTAGGTCAGATCTTCTTTTTAAATCTGCAACCCTTCTAAGTTCTTTTGCATCTTCAATTGCTGTAGCTAATAAATCTTTTTTCCATCCTCTTTTTGGGTTTACTAATTTAATACTTTTATTCCACCTTTGTTTTAGTTTTTCCTCGATAACATTTATCAAACTAAACTCATGACTAATCAGAATTTCATTTGATGGTGTATGGTTTTCAAACATATTGATAATTATTTGAGGCAAATAAGTTTCGACATCATCAACGTCGATGGGTTCTAAATTCTTTTTAATTTCGCCGGTAATCCTTCCATTTCGAATAATTAGACATGTTAAAACTACATCATAATTTCCAATATCAATTCCAATAACATCTACATTTTTATCATTTGCTGTCATTAATGTTTGATTAATTCTTGCATTTTCTAAATGCTGAATGATATTTTTGGTTTTTTGTGCATTCTCATATTCCTGATTGTCTGATTGAGATTTCATTTCTTGTATTTTGTCATTAATGTACTGATCGGAATTACCTCTATAAAATTCTTTAATGTTGTCAATCATTGTTTTATATTCGTCTTTAGATACATAGTCAACACAGGGCCCAGCGCACTTTTCTATTTCATAAAGTAAGCACGGTTTGTTTAATTTTTTATGTCTTTCAAATGTATTATTCGAGCATGTTCTAACTGGAAATATATTTATTAAATGGTCTAAAGAACGTCGTGCAGCACCAATAAATGGATAGGGACCGAAGTTTATATTTTTTTTATTTATATTTCTTGAAACATAAACTCTTGGCCATAAATCGTTGCTTATGGTTACATAGGGATATGACTTGTCATCTTTAAATTGAACATTATATTTAGGCTTAAATTCTTGAATAAATGAATACTCAGCCAGTAATGCATTGGCTTCATTTTGTGAAACTACGAAAGATATCTCCTTTGCTTCATTGACTAATCGTTTAATTTTCCATGAAGTGTTATTACCAAAATACGTAACAACTCTTTTTCTCAAGTTTTTTGCTTTTCCAACATAAATAGGCTCTTTGTATTTATCTTTAAATATGTATATTCCAGGTTTATCAGGTATTTGTTTATTGTCTAACTTATCCATTTTTAAGTACTTCTTTTAAATGCTGGCCAGTTAAAGACAATTTAGATTTTGAAATATTTTCAGGTGTACCTTCTACTACTATATTTCCCCCATTCTCTCCTCCTTCTGGACCTAAGTCAATAATCCAATCTGAATTCTTAATGACGTCAAGATTATGCTCAATAACTATGACAGTATTACCCTTGTCAACTAAAAGATGCAGAACCTCTAGTAGTTTATCAACATCAGCAAAGTGGAGGCCTGTTGTAGGTTCATCAAGAATGTATACTGTTTTCCCAGTAGATCTCTTACTTAGTTCTTTTGCAAGTTTTACTCTTTGTGCTTCTCCCCCAGATAATGTAGTAGCTGCTTGGCCAAGTTTTATATAAGATAATCCAACATCATCTAAAGTTTTTATAATTCTAAATATACTGGGTTGGTTTTCGAATATTTGAAGAGCATTCTCAACAGTTGAATCAAGAATTTCAGCAATGTTATAGCCTTTCCAACGAATAGATAGAGTTTCAGGATTATATCTAGAACCTTCACATTCGTCACAAACAACATAAATATCGGGTAAAAAATACATTTCAACTTTAATATTTCCATCACCTTTACAATATTCACACCTCCCTCCAGGGACATTAAATGAAAACCTTCCAGGTTTATATCCTCTAATTTTGGATTCTTCAGCTTGAGAAAAAAGATTTCTAATTTGATCAAAAACTCCAGAATATGTTGCGGGGTTTGACCTTGGGGTTCTACCAATTGGTGACTGGTCGATTTCGATTAATTTATCAATATTATCCAAACCTGAAACATTTTTGTGAAGCCCTGGAATTATTAAATTTTTCGAAAATTCATTTTGTATAGATTTAGATAATATCTCAGAAACTAAAGTTGATTTTCCGCTTCCAGAAACTCCTGTTACAGAAATAAATTGCCCTAATGGAAAATCTACAGTCAAATTTTTTAAATTATTTTCTTTAGCACCCCTTACTGTAATTTTATTCCCATTGCTTTTTCTTCTTACATTTGGATACGAAACGATTTGCTTACCAGATAAATATTGACCAGTTAAAGATTTTAAATTTTTTGAAACCTTTTCCCAGCTTCCTTCAGCTACAATTTCACCCCCCTGTTCTCCAGCGCCCCATCCAATATCAATTAAATAATCAGATGATTTCATTGTTTCTTCATCATGTTCTACTACTAGGACTGTGTTACCTAAGTTTTTTAATCTCACTAAAGTCTCGATTAATTTTATATTGTCAGATTGATGAAGTCCTATTGATGGTTCGTCTAGTACATATAGTACACCGGTTAATCCTGAACCAATTTGTGTTGCCAGCCTGATTCTTTGAGCCTCACCACCGGATAATGATGCTGCTCCCCTGCTCAATTGCAGATAACTTAAACCAACCTCATTTAAAAATGTTAGTCTTTCAATTATTTCTCTGACAATAGGTAATGCAATTTCTTTATCACTTCCAGTAAGTTTTAAATTTTTGATAATTTCCAACGCATTAGATATAGATAAACTATTTAGCTTTCCTAGGGTTAGACCTTTAACTTTAACTAGCCTTGATCTTTTATTTAGCCTTTCTCCTTCGCAAATTTTACAATCAAGTTCCCTCATGAATTGTTTGTAGTACTCACGTGCGTGATCAGATGTAGTTTCTTCATAATTTTTTTTAAATGTTGGAACTATACCTCTATAAGGACGATGCCAAACTCTTGAATTACCAAATCTATTTGTATATCTTATGACAGTATTTTCTCCATTAGAACCATGTAAAAGGATATCTTTTTGATCACGAGTTAAATCCTTATATGGGGTATCCATAGGAATGTCAAAATGTTCACAAACTCCATATATTTGGGCTCTAAAATATTTTCGTGTTGACATATCAGGAAATACATTTTCATTAATTGTTAAATCAAAATCTTTTACTAGTAAGTTTTCATCTATTTCATAACTTACTCCTAAACCATTGCATGAATTACAAGCTCCAAAAGGTGAGTTAAAGGAAAAATCACGAGGTTCTAATTTATCATATGAAAGACCGCATTTGAGACAACCTAGATTTTGACTATAAGAATAAATTTTTTTATTAAAACTGATATCAACCAATCCAGATGTAAGTTCAAGTGCAGTTTCTATTGATTGAGGTAATCTTCTACCCGGTGTTTTTTTTAACTTTACTCGATCAATTACAACTGAAATATCGTGATTAAAATATCTATCAAGTCTTTGTGTGTCTTCTAACCTGATTAATTCTCCATCAACTAGAACCCTAGAAAATCCTTGGGCTTGTAAATCCTTAAAAAGTGACTCAAATTCACCTTTTCTTGATTTCACAACTGGAGCTAAAATGTCGATACTTGAGCCTTCACCAAAATTCATAATTTGATTTACTATAAAATTTACAGATTGCTTTTCAATCTTATTATCACAGTTTGGACAATAACTAATACCAATTCTTGCCCAAAGTAACCTTAAGTAATCATGAACTTCTGTAACGGTTCCGACAGTAGATCTTGGACTTCGAGATGATGTTTTTTGGTCAATTGCAATGGCAGGTGATAAGCCTTCAATACTTTCAACATTAGGTTTTTCCATTTGCCCAAGAAATTGTCTTGCGTAAGCAGAAAGACTCTCAACATATCTTCTTTGTCCCTCAGCGTATATAGTATCAAAAGCTAAGGAAGACTTTCCGGAACCTGAAAGACCAGTTATAACAACTAATTTATTTTTTGGAATGTCTACAGATACATTTTTAAGATTATGCTCTTTAGCTCCTCTAATTTTTAACTTATCTTCTTTCATTCGACTATTTCTTGAATTTCTCTTCTTAATTCTTTTAGTTCGTCTCTCAATCTAGCAGCAAGTTCAAACTCTAATAAATCAGCTGCTAGCTTCATTTCGTGTTCGATATTTTTAGAAATTTTTATTAAATCTTTTTTTGATGCTTCCTTTATGTTTAAATCAGCTGCGCTAATTCTAGAAGGGTTGGATGCCCTACTCTTTTCAACCATTTCTAAAATGTCAGTAATATTTTTTTGAATTGTTGTTGGTGTTATATTATTTTCTTTATTATGAATTTCTTGAAGCTTTCTTCTTCTTTCAGTTTCATCTATGGTTTTTTTCATTGAATCAGTGATTTTGTCTGCATACATAATGACATATCCATCCTGATTACGCGCTGCTCTTCCGACTGTTTGAATTAAACTTGTTTCAGATCTTAAAAAACCCTCTTTATCGGCATCAAGAATTGCAACTAATTGTACTTCTGGTAAATCTAAGCCCTCTCTTAAAAGATTTATACCTACCAATACATCAAATTCTCCTTTTCTTAAGTCTCTTAGGATTTCTATTCTCTCTAGCGTATCAATGTCGGAATGAAGGTATCTTGTTTTAATACCAGCTTTTAATAAGAAATCACTTAGTGACTCACTCATTTTTTTTGTAAGTGTTGTAACAAGGACTCGATTACCATTGCTAACTACACTGTTAATTTCACTCAACAAATCTTTGATTTGATTATGACTACTTTTAATTTGAATTTTAGGATCTAACAAGCCCGTAGGTCTTATAACTTGTTCAATAAATTTTTCTGAATTTTCATTTTCCCATTTTCCAGGGGTTGCTGAAACTAAAACAGCTTTACTTACTTTATCTTTCCATTCATCAAATTTTAATGGCCTATTATCAAGTGCAGAAGGTAATCTGAAACCATAATCTACTAAAGTACTTTTTCTTGATTTGTCACCTTCGTACTGTCCCCTTATCTGTGGAATAGCTATATGACTTTCATCTACAACCATTAAAAATTCTTCTGGAAAAAAATCTAATAATGTAAAAGGTGCTTCACCTTGCTTCCTGCCATCAAAATATCTTGAATAGTTTTCAATACCAGAGCACACTCCAAGTTCTGTTAGCATCTCTATGTCATATTTTGTTCTTTGTTCGATTCGTTGCGCTTCAAGTAATTTGTTCTCTTCTTGAAATTTTTTAATTTGAAGTTCCATGTCTTTCGAGATTTCTTTAAGTGCATCTTTTCTAGAATCATCAGATATAACATAGTGTGAAGCAGGTAATATGGCCAACTCACTCAACTTTTCAAGAACTTCCCCAGTTGTTGGGTCAATTCTAGAAATATTTTCAACCTCATCACCAAAGAATTCAATACGAAAAATTGTCTCTTCGTAAACTGGGAAAATATCTAAAGTATCGCCCCTAAGTCTAAAAGATCCTCTTTGAACTACTAAGTCGTTTCTTATATACTGCTGTTTAATAAGTTGTGATAATAAATCATCAATTTCAAATTCTTTATTTTTTATAATTGGAATTAGTTTATTTCTATACTCTAATGGCGATCCAAGACCATAAATACAAGAAACAGAAGATACAACAATCACATCTTCTCTTAACAAAAGTGCACTTGTTGCAGAATGTCTTAACCTATCTATTTCTTCATTAATATTTGCATCTTTTTCAATAAATGTATCTGTTCTAGGAACGTAAGCTTCAGGTTGGTAGTAGTCATAGTAAGACACAAAGTATTCAACTCTATTTTTGGGAAAAAACTGTTTAAATTCATTTGCTAACTGTGCAGCCAAAGCTTTATTTGGAGCTAGAACTAATGAAGGTAATTGTGTTTTCTCAATAAGCCAAGCAATAGTCGCAGATTTACCTGACCCTGTAATCCCTTTAAGAGTTTGAAAATTTTTTCCTTTATTGATTCCATCATAAAGTTCATTAATTGCATTAGGTTGATCACCTTTAGGCTCAAACTCGGAAATTACTTCAAACTTGTTCATGAATAATTATACCAATTTGATACATCTGTCTTAACTATTAAGGTTCAATGTAAGTTGTTTATATTCAAATATTTATCAATTTCACTGTAAAGATTGTTTAAATCTTGATTGTGTAAAACAGTGCCAAGAGATAACCACCATTCTCCATCTTTTTGTGAATTAATTCTATTCTCAATATCTAGAATTTCCATTCCTCGTTTTTTTAATCGTTCTTTTCTAGTGTGTTCAGGTGCAAATATAACTAAACAATCAAAATCATTTTGAAGGCTTCTTGGCGCTGATACTTCTACAAAAATAACTCCCTCTGCTTCGGATATTATTTCTTGTAATTTTGTTAATACTTGAGGATGTAAAAAGTCTTCCAAGACAGTTAATTTTTCCCTATCGTTAAAAACGATACTTGCCAGAGTCTCTTTATTGATAAAATTTTTCTCTACAACTGTTGGAAAGTAGTTCTCTAAAAAGCTTAAGGATTCGGAAGAATTCAAAATGTTATTAGATACCATGTCCAAATCAATAGTTTGAAAACCAAGATCTTTTAAATATTCAGTAGCAGTGCTTTTACCACTACCTATTGGTCCAGTTATGATAATTACTTTTTCAGCCATAATTAAAGATTAAGCTAATAAAAAAATAATCCTAGGAGTTTCCAATTCCTCTTTCTTTAAGTTCTTGAAGAATATTTTCTAGTGATTCGTCAACACCTTCAACTTTTTGACGTTTAGGTGAATCATCTTCAGATTCACTTGAGTGCGTTTTGGGTGCCTTTTTATTGGACTCTTCTTCTTTCCAATTAGGATCAGCTTGTTTGATTGATAAATTAACTCTTCGCTTTTCAATATCTAGTTCTGTAATTTTTATTTGTACCTTTTGACCGAGAGCAAGTGCTAACTCTGGTGAGTCAACTTTATCGGAGGAAATTTCTGAAACATGTACTAATCCTTCAACACCTTTACCTATTGTGACAAATGCACCAAATGGCACGACTTTAGTAACTTCTCCCTCAACAACATCACCCTCTTTGTAATGAAGTTCGAAATCTAACCAAGGATCTTCTTTGACTTGTTTAATAGATAAAGAGATTCTTTCTTTATCATTATCAATTTCTAAAACTTTAACAGTTACTGTGTCTCCAACTTTGACAATTTCATTTGGATTTTCAACATGTCGCCATGAAAGTTCAGATACGTGAACTAAACCATCCATGCCTCCAATATCAACAAAAGCACCAAAACTAACAATTGAAGAGATTTTTCCTTCTTTAATATCTCCTACTTGAAGATCATCAAGAAATCCCTGTCTCTCTTCAGACATCTCTTCCTCAAGGTGAGCCTTACGAGATAAAACAATATTATTTCTTTGTCTATCAAGTTCAAGAATTTTAGCCTCAATTTCTTCACCAATATATGACGAGAGCTCTTTAACTCTTCTTACATCAATTAAAGATGCTGGTAAGAAACCTCTTACACCAATATCTACTATTAAACCACCTTTGACTGACTCAATAACAGTACCTTTAATGGAAGAATTGTCATCAGATACTTTTTGAATGTCACCCCACGCTTTTTCATAAACTGCTCTTTTAACAGATAGTATTAATCTTCCTTCATCATCCTCTTTATCAAGAACTAAAGCTTGTATTTTCTCACCTTCGTTCACAAGTTCCTTAGGATTAACACCTTTTCTAACTGAAAGTTCTCTTGATGGAATAACTCCCTCAGATTTATAACCTACATCTACCATGACTTCATTTCTATCTACCCGAACAATAGTTCCCTCAATAACATCACCGTCATTAAAGGAAACAAGTGTTTGTTCAAGTAACTCAGGAAAGTCTTCAGGTTTTATATCATCAGGAAGAGATACAACATTAGATGGTTGTGAAGTGTCTTCTATATTATCTGTCATGTTTTATTTTTTTTCCAATCATAGTGTTGCGTGAATAAGAATAACATATCTGAGTTTTTTACAAACTATTAATTAAAATTTGCGAGGGATTCTGAAACTTTAGTATTAACAAATAAAGGTACATCTAAAGTTAAAGCAGATTCCATTTCTTTTGTAACAATTTCTTTAACCTTTTTTAGATGAAATTCATCTGTTTCAACTATTAATTCATCATGTATTTGTAGTAATAAGTTTGCTCCATCTACTTTGCTCAACTTATTTGAAACCCTAATCATAGCTATTTTCATTATGTCAGAAGCTGTTCCCTGTATAGGCGCATTCATAGCAATCCTTTTACCAGCAGCTTTCACTTGGAAGTTAGAAGAACTGAGTTCTCGAATATATCTTTTTCTACCTAAAAGTGTTGTAGTGTATGTGTCTTGTTCTGCTTGATTGACAACCCCATCAAGAAAACCTTTAATTTTTGGAAATTGATTAAAGTATGATGTAATTAATTCTGAAGCTTCTTTTTGACTTATATTCAAACTTTTAGAGAGTCCAAACGCTTCCATTCCGTAAATCAAACCAAAGTTTACTTCTTTAGCTTTCCTGCGCATGTCTGATGAAACATCACTAAGTTTAGTATTAAATATTCTGGCTGCAGTTTCCGAATGTATGTCGGAATCTTTATCTTTTAATATAGATACCATATCACTGTCTTTGCTAAGATGTGCCAATACCCTGAGTTCTATTTGAGAATAATCAGAAATAACAAATTTCTTTGAAGGTTCTGATATAAAAAAATCTCTAATCTGTTGACCGAGTTCTGTTTTATTTGGAATATTTTGTAAATTAGGTTTTTCAGAAGATAGCCTTCCAGTTGCAGTACCAAATAAATTAAAGTGTGTATGTATTTTTCCATCATCTGTGACTTCAGGTATTAGACCATCTACATAAGTAGATCGTATTTTTTCCAATTCTCGATATTTTAGAATTATTTTTGGAAGTTCATAATCTTTTGAAAGTTCTTCAAGAACAGAAGCATCAGTAGACGGTGCACCCTTTGGTGTCTTCTTAATAATTGGATAATCTAAATCGTTATAAAAAATTTCTGAAAGTTGCTTAGGAGAGTTTAAGTTAAATTCCTTTTTTGACAATAAAAAAGCTTCTGATTTTAAATCTACTAATTGTTTAGCTAGTTTCTTAGATAACTTACTCATTTTAGATTTACTAACTGTAATTCCTTCAATTTCCATTTCACTTAAAATTTCAAGCATTGGATAATCAATATCTTTATAAATTTGTAATAATTTTTTGTTTTTATTAAATTCCTCTATTTTTTTATTTATAAATTTAAAATTAGATTGAAAAAACAAAATAATTTCATCAACTGAAGATTTTTTATCAATTGTTGTCATGTTGTCTAAGTATTTAATGGTATTTAAAATATTGTCTGGCTTTATACTCGGATCTTCTAAAAAAAACATGCAATCAAGTGCGATAAATTTATGATCCTTTAACTTAAAGTTATTTAATATTGAAAATTTTTGTGAAGAGAGGGAAATAACTCTGTCAAAGATAGAAATATCATTAAATTCTCCATAAGTATGTTGATTTACAAAATAAAAAGAGTCGTTATACATAAAAATTAAACTTTCGTCTTTTATTTTCTTTGTAAATAGTTCTATTTCAATTTCCTCTTTAGGTTTATCTTTAACCTTTGAATTACGTTCTCCCAGAAATCTGGATAATTCATATTTTGATATTTCACCTTCAGCTTTATTTAAAACTGAATCGTCAAAAAAGATTGTTTCTGTTGTTTTTGTTTCTGGGATATCAATTTTTAAATCTTGTTTAATAGTTGCCAATACTTTACTAATGTCTAACAAATCTCTGTTAACTGAAAAAGTTTCTTTAAGCTTTGGGGTTAAATCATTAATATTTTTATAAATATTAGTTATATTTTCATATTTCAATAACAAATTTATAGCTGTTTTTTCACCAACTCCAGGAAGTCCTGGAATGTTATCAGATGGGTCTCCTTTTAATGCAAGGTATTCAATGTATTGATTTGTTCTAATACTGTATTTTTCAATAAATTGTTTTTCATTAAATATTTGGGTATCTGAAATACCTCTCTTTGTGTAAAGTATATCTGTTTTATCAGTAATTAATTGGAACGAATCTCTATCACCTGTAACAATCATTACATCTTTACTTTGTTCATTAAGTTTTTTTGAAAGAGTGCCCAAGACATCATCTGCTTCAAATCCCTCTTTTGAAACTTGAGGAATATTAAATTTGTCTAGTAATTTTTGAAGCACTTTAACCTGTAATTTAAATTCATCAGGGGCTGATGATCTATTTCCCTTATAATCACTATATAACTCAGTTCTAAAAGTTTTTTTTGAAATATCCCAAGTAATAATAATTTTTTCTGAATCATAATCTTTAACTAGCTTTGAAATCATCATTAAAAAACCATGAATCACATTAGTTGGAAATCCATCTTTGGTTACGAGTGTGTCAGGAAGAGCATAAAAAGCTCTAAACGCAATACTGTGTCCATCTACAAGAATTATCACAATTACATTGTAAACTTAAAAAAACTTTCTCTCATTCATCTGAATATGAATATAATCTTTAATATGCCCGGATGGCGGAATTGGCAGACGCGCTGGATTCAAAATCCAGTATCTTCGGATGTGGGGGTTCGACTCCCCCTCCGGGTACTTTATAAAATTAGAATGATATATAAATCTCTAAGTCCTTAATAATAGAATATGAACAATAGATCAGTTATCCTAGTAATTTTAATATTTTTAATATCTCTTATTGTTTTTATAACATTTTATTCAGTAAATCCTGATTCATTTGGAGATAGTTTTATAGAACAAATAAGAATTGCAGATAGTGAAAATACCCTGGGTTCCACTAGTGATGACAAATTAATTGAAATCGGAAAAGACGTATGTACTAGTTCAAATCTCTGGACAAATGAACAAAGCTCTATAGAAGTTATTTACAACTTGCTGAAAGGATATAATTTTAATATTGAAGTTGATAACAGAATAATTCCGATTTTAAGGTTTCAATCTACTTATGAACTTTGCCCTGAAAATATTATTGTTTTAGAAGGTCTGTTTTCAAATGGAAAATAAGATTATTTTAAAAAGACTTCCTCAACTTATGTTTGGATTGTTTTTATGTGGTTTTGGATTAGCTTTCACTATTGAAGCAAACTTAGGTTTAAATTCTTGGGATGTGTTTCATGATGGGTTTAGCAAACTTATAAATGTTAAAATTGGCTTTGCTGGAGTTGTAACCGGATTTATATTACTACTAGGGTGGATACCTTTAAAACAAAAACCATTTATAGGAACAATTTTAAATATTCTAACTATTGGTAATGTAATTGACCTTACTATGTTCTACCTTCCAAGTCCCGAAGAGATGTTATATAAAATTTCTTTTTTAGTCTTTGGTACATTTTGTTTTGCAATAGGAGTGGGAGTTTATGTTGGTTCAGGTTTAGGGCCTGGACCCAGGGATGGAATTATGGTTGGTATATCTCGTCTTGGCCCAAGTATAAGAACAACAAGAATTGGTATAGATTTTACAGCATTTATATTAGGTGTATTGTTAGGGGGTTCATTCGGTCTTGGAACGATATTTATGGTTATAAGCGTCGGTCCTATTGTTCAGTATGCATTAAAGAAATTTGATAAGGGCGCTATTTTTTCACTTTAGAAATATACGAACGCATTGAAAGCTCATCTTTACTTTTAGTTTTTAAAGTATTATCGAAATGAACCATCCTCCCTACAGCTGAAATAAATTCAAACTTATCTACAAAATGAACAAGCGAAAATATTGAATTAATCTGATTCCAACCTTTAGAAATATTTTGTAATATTATTTTTTCTAACTCATTATTTGGTTTATATCTTCTGAAATAGCTTTTACATTTTAAAGAACATAATTTGTATCTTCCAGAAATATTTTTATATATTAACCTTGCACAATACTCGCAACGATTGGGATTGGAAGAATACATTAGATTAAATTATATTTTTTCCATAACCTGGACACTACTGTCTAAAGTTTTGAGTAATCTTCTTGGTCTACCTCTAAACTTAATTCTTGAAGTTTGTTCTTGACCCATAAAACATCCCTTTTCAAAATCAACAAAAAAATTAAGCCAGCTCACTTCGTTAGGAATTAATCCACTTTCTATAATTTTACTAGAAGGTAGCTGGGCAATTAGTTCAAAATCTTTCCATGTAATTGTTTGTGAGGTGTTAATTATTTCTTCTGCAGCAATAGTATCTTCCGTGATGTCAATTGAGAAAAATTTCTGTTCGTTGATAATTTGTAATTCACAATTAATTCGAATTTTATATTTGTTAAATATTTCTAATAAATTATTTAAATTTTCAATCTCTTGATATATGTAAAATTCATCATTTTGTGACTCACAAACAAACCAATTAATAATTTTTCCATCTGGTCCGAGAAGGTATGAGAAAAACAAATTATTTTTTTTAACTGAGTTAGAGATTAAAGAGTCAACAAATGATAATGCGTCTTTACCTGTGAATTTAAGATAGTTTTGAGATACTAGTATATTCATTCTTTAAATTGTACTTAACCAATCCAAGTTAAGGAAATATAAGATATCTTGAAACATGGACGCTAATAAATACATCATATCGGAAAATATAAGTGCTCCAATAATTATTAATGTAGTACCAGATATTTTTGTTGATACTTTTTGGAAATTTTGAAATAAAGAATTTTTTAGACTTATTTTATTAGATAAAAATGCTAGAGATAAAAATGGCATTCCCATGCCTATTGAAAAAAATAACAAATATACTATTCCTAAATTAACTGTTTCAGCACTTGAAGATAGTGTCAAAAGTGCTCCCAACACTGGCCCAATACATGGTGTGAATCCAAAACCAAAAGTGAATCCCATAATGAAGTTTTTTAATTTTGTATATTTACCCACGTGGATAATATTTGAACTATAAAAATATTTATTATTTAAAGAAGGGACTAAGAGGATTGTTCCAAATAGTATTATCACAAGACCACTGACCTGAGACAAAACTGATGCATTTCTTGTGAAAAAAGATCCAAGCGTAGATGCTAATGCCCCTAGTGATACAAACACAAAAGAGAAACCTATTACAAATTGTAAGGATCCTATCAATCTAGTTTTCGTATCATTTTTATTTAAGGAAAATACAGATAGAAAACCAGGTACTAAGGGCAAAACACACGGTGAAAAAAAAGAAAGGATGCCAAAAAAGAAAGCTATGAATATGTTTAATTCCATATCATTAATATATACAACGAATATTTTTATAAAAATTTATTATCTATAATTAGTTTTTCTACGGTACCTAGAACATATTAAACAGTTTTCAAGATCATGGCCTCTCGCTGGACAATACTCTCTTCCATAAAAAATAATTTGCAAATGCAAAGAATTCCATTTTGATTCCGGAAATAATCTCTTTAAGTCTTTTTCTGTCTGGTCAACGTTTTTACCTGAACTTAATCCCCATCTCCAAGCAAGTCTATGAATGTGGGTATCTACAGGAAATGTGGGATAGCCAAAAGCTTGGGCCATAACAACTGAAGCTGTTTTATGTCCAACGCCTGGAAGATTCTCAAGGTCTTTAAAATTATCAGGTACTTCAAAATTATGATTTTTATTAATTATCTTTGATAGACCATAAATAGCTTTTGATTTCTGCGGAGAAAGACCACAAGGTCGTATAATTTTTTCAATTGATTTTTGACCGAGCTTAACCATTTCTTTTGAATTTTTTGCTTCTGCAAAAAGTAAAGGAGTGATTTTGTTAACCCTTTCATCAGTGCATTGAGCCGACAACACAACAGCAACTAATAAAGTGAATTCATCTTTGTGTATAAGAGGTATGGGAGTTTCTGGATAAAGTCGTTCTAGTATTTTTACAATCTCATTTGATTTAATTTGTTTTGCACTTTGCACACTTTTATTTTATACGATATATTACTGTGCTTATATGTTGTTAACTGATAAAAATAAATCTCTTATTGCATTATTTTTTTCTGCATTGTTTTTTGGTTCAACATTTTTAATAGTTAAAAACTTACTTGTAACCCTCTCACCAACTTTTATTGTTTTTATGCGATATATAATTGCATCTATTTTCTTTCTAATTATTGGAGGTATCCCAAGTGCTCGATCTCTCAAACCGGGTATCCTCATGGGTATATTTTTGTGGCTTGGATATATAACTCAAACTCAAGGCCTTGTAACGACTTCTACAATTAATTCAGGTGTTGTTACAGGTTTTTATGTTGTTTTGACACCATTCTTTTCAAAACTTATTAATAAAACTCAACTTCGTAACAAAAACTACATCTATTCCTTTCTGGGTTTTTTAGGTATTGTATTAATCTCGATTACTGATTTTACTCAAATTTTTGGAAATATTTTTACAATTTTTTGCGCATTTTCATATGCTATGCATATTGTTTTAGTTGAGAGATACATAGAAGATTTAAATATTTCTCAGTTAATGTTTGTTCAATCATTTATTGGTGCTCTTTTATGCATTCCTTTTACTGATTTAAATCAATTAAACAATTTTAATGATTACTGGTTGCCAATTCTATTTCTTGGTTTGATAGTTAATGTCTGTGCTTTTTATCTACAACTATATGGACAAAAAGTAATAAAAGCATCCACGTCAGCACTTATATTAAGCCTGGAGGCAATTTTTGCATTATTTATAGGAATTTTGTTGGCAGGTGAAGTTTTAAATATTTTAAGTTGGTGTGGAGTGCTGTTAGTTCTTATCTCTATATTTTTAGTTATTAAAGAATAGATTTTTCCTTATTTAAATAGTTTATAAACTTCATGACAACCCTTAATAAAAATACCAAAATAAAAAAGGCAGATATAAGAAGGACTAAAAGTCTGGGTCCTTCTGTTATAGGTATAGAACAAGTCAATAAATTTTCACAAATACCGAACCCATTACCTCCTGTTGAGATGTCAAAAACAATTAATAACGGATACGCAAGTATCATAAGTAGCGAAACCAAAATTAAAAAAACTATTATTCTTAATAAAAACATATTTTTTATATTTTAATATAGTTACATAAATGAAAGTTAAATTAATAAGTTATTCCAAACCAACAGAAGATATAGCAAATGATGGAATTGATAATGCCCAAGAACTTGTTGCCTTTTGTGCTCGAGTTTCAAACCCTTCAAATCAATTAAATACTGAAACAAGCGAGAATTTAATTAAATATTTAATAAAAAATGCACATTGGTCACCTCTTGAAATGGTTAGTGCCTGTTTAGAGATAGAAACAACTAGAGATATTGCCAGGCAAATGTTAAGACATAGGTCATTCAGTTTTCAAGAATTTAGTCAGAGATATGCAAATCCAGTTAAAGATTTGGAATTTATAATTAGAGATGCTCGTTTACAAGACCCTAAAAATAGACAAAATTCAATAGAAAACGAAGATGAAGAGATTTCTAAATCATGGAAGCAAAAACAAGAGAATTTAATTAATGAAGCTACAAATGCATACAATTGGGCAATTGAGAATGGAATTGCAAAAGAACAGGCAAGGTCAGTTCTTCCAGAGGGCAACACTGTTAGTCGTCTTTATATGAATGGAACCCTAAGGAGTTGGATACATTATATCGAACTAAGATCGGCAAATGGTACGCAAAAAGAACACATGGAGATAGCAATTGCTTGTGCAGAGGTAATCAATGAAATTTTCCCAATGGGAAAAACCTTAAGTTAATTATCTAACTTGTATTTAAATATTAAATACTCTTCAGTTATTTCTATTTCAGAATCAGCAATCATCATAAAATCCTGATAATCTGATTCCGCTTGTTTAATAAAAGCCATTCGATCATCTCCTCCAACTGGGGGTATAGATCTTTTTTTTACTGCTTCTGCACGTTCTTTATAACGGCTTATAAATTCATCAACATTAAAACTCATAACATAAATAGTAGTTAGTTTGAAAGTAATGTACTAATTTCATTTTTTAGTTGGTTTGTTTTTTTAACTCTTAGTTCATTGAGGTGCATAAGTCTAGTACCGGAGGAATCAGTGACTTCCAACTCAACATCCGATAAACCAGGATGTTTTTCAAGTAATTCTCTAAGAAGTATCATATTATTCTTATCAAGTTTATTTGTATCAACAGCAATTCTTAAAGGTGACGTATCAAGATTTTCAACCATTTTTGATGGGTCTATTACTTGTATATCCCTAGCCCTAATAATGTTTTCTGTACCTCCTACATATGTTCCTGATACTTTGAGATATATTTCACCATCTACTGAGGAATTATATTTATCTACTAACTTATTAAATAAAAGAACACCTGTTGATCCAGTCACATCTTGTAAATCAAATTGTATCCATGGATTTCCTCTTCTTGATACTCTTTTTTGAACATTTGAAATTAATCCTGCAATTACAACATTCAAATCGTCTTCTTGATCTTCTTCAGTATTAAGTAATTCAATAATTGAATGAGTTGATTCTGACTTAAGAACATCTCCATAGCCATCTAGAGGGTCTTCACTAACAAAGAAGCCTAACATTTCTCTTTCACGTTCTAAAAATTCTTTTTTTGCCCATTCTGTTTTTGAAATGCTGGTTTGATTTGAACTATGCTCTTCCAAGTTAAATAAAGATGCTTGATTATTTGCTTTTTCAGATTTTAAATTTTTAGCATCTTCTATAAGGTCAATACACGACTGAAAAAGACCTTTCCGAGTGTGACCAAACTTATCAAAACCACCACCTTGAATTAAAGCCTCAATTCCTCTTTTATTAAGTGATCTAGAATCTATTCTTGATAAAAATTCTTCTACTGATTCAAAATTACCATTTTCAATTCTTTCTTTGACAATCTTATCACCAGTTATGTCGCCCACATTTCTTACGGCAGACAAACCAAATAAAATCTCATTATCGTTAACAGTGAAATCTGCGGAACTTAAATTAATGTCTGGTGTTGACACATTAACTCCCATCTCTCTTGCTTCAGCTAAAAAGACTGCAGTTCTATCTTTATCTCTTTTTACAGCTGTTAGTGAAGCAGCTAAGTATTCAGCTGGATAATTAGCCTTTAAATAAGCTGTTTGGTATGCAAGTAAAGCATATGGAACTGAATGGCTTTTATTAAATCCATAACCAGCAAAATAAGCAATCTGATCAAAAACTTCGATAGCGAACTGCTCTGAATAATTGTTCACTACGGCTCCGTCAGTAAATTTTTTTCTTTGCTCTTCCATGACTTGTGGAATTTTTTTACCCATTGCTACTCTTAGGTTATCTGCTTCTTGTAGATCAAATCCAGCTACTTTTTGAGCTATTTGCATGACCTGCTCTTGATAAAGTATGACACCATATGTTTCTTCTAAAACCTCTTCTAAATCAGGATGTAAATATTGAATTTCTTTTCGCAAATTAGCTCTATCCGCAAATTCGTTATGCATACCAGCACCTAAGGGGCCCGGACGGATTAAAGCAACAAGTGCAACAATATCTTCAAATCTTTTGGGATTAAGGTTTCGCGAAACAGATTGAGCTACTCTACTTTCCAATTGGAAAACACCTGTCATTTTTCCTTCTGAAAATAATTTAAAAGTTTTTTCATCATCTAGTTTTAAATTATCAAAATCTAAATCATCGTTATTAATTAACTTTAAAGTTCTATCAATAATCGACAGGTTTCTCAATCCAAGAAAGTCCATCTTGAGAAGCCCGAGTTGCTCAACTGTGTGCATCTCATATTGTGTAACAATCTCAGCATTTTCACCTTTTTGTTGTATAGGTAAAAAGTTTGTTATTTTGTCTGGAGAAATTACTATTGCAGCAGCGTGAATTCCATCCTGTCTTCTTAATCCTTCCAGTCCTAAAGCAATATCAATAATTTTTTTTACTTCTTCATTATTTTTATATTCCGATCTTAACTCTTCAGAAGCTGAATAAAATTCCTTACTGTAGCCACTTTCATTATCTTCATCTAAATGTAAACATTCTGAAATAGTGGCAGTGTTACCAAGAATCATAGGAGGCATCATCTTTGCAACTTTATCACCACTTGAAAAGGGCAAGCCTAATACTCTAGCTGCATCTCTGATAGCTTGCTTTGCTTTAATGGTTGCAAATGTAACAATGTGTGCAACCCTATCTTTACCATATTTATCAACGGCATACTGAATAACGTCTCCCCTGTATCTTTCATCAAAATCCATATCAATGTCAGGTAAAGACTTTCGTCCTTTATTTAGAAATCTCTCAAAAATTAATCCGTACTTTAATGGTTCAATGCCAGTTATTCCTAAACAATAGGAAACTATTGAACCAGCTGCTGAACCTCTACCAGCACCCGTTCTAATATTTCTAGATTTTGCAAAATCAATTAAGTCGCCGACAATTAAAAAATAAGATGCAAAACCCATTGAATTAATGACTTCTAACTCATAGTTAATTCTTTCTTGTATCTCTGAGTCAATTTCTTGATATTTTTCCTCAGCTCCAATTAAAACTTTTTTTCTTAAATATTCTTCGGCAGATAGAGACTCATCCTCAACTGGAAAATCTGGTAGGTAATCTTTATTGAAGTCGAAATCATAATCTACCCTGCTAGCTATTTTTAAAGTATTATCACAAGCACCTGGAAATTTTTCATCTGGAAATAGTTTTCTCATGTCGTCAGAAGATTTAACATAATATTCTTCCCCATCAAACTTAAATCTATCTTCATCCTCCATTGTCGCATTTGTTTGAACACATAATAAGGCATCATGCGCTGAAGAATCACCTTGAGCTACGTAGTGTGAATCATTTGCAGCAACGAGTGGGGCTCCTAACTCTATTGATATGTTAACTAAATCATCTAAAATTTCCACTTGTTGACTAATTCCATGATTGTGAATTTCGATAAAAAAGTTATCTTTACCAAATATATCTTGATAGTTTTTTGCCTTCTCAAGAGCTTTTTTGTAACTTTTCTCATTTTTTATATTGCCCTCTTCTTTTGAACCATCAGGTGCAAGGTGCTGAGCAACTTCTCCCCCAAGGCATCCAGACAGAGCTATAATTCCTTCAGAATGTTCTGCCAATAGTTCATAATCAACACGGGGTTTGTAATAAAATCCTTCTAAATATGCTTTACTAACTAATTCAACTAGATTTTGATACCCTATATTATTCTCAGCTAAAAGTGTTAGGTGATACCTTTTATTGTTATCTCTATCAGGTCTATCAAACCTTGACCCAGGTGTTACATATGCCTCGTATCCAATAATTGGTTTTATACCTAAAGAGTCAGCTTGACGAACGAACTCTAAAGCACCGTAAAGATTACCATGGTCTGTAATTGCAGCAGCAGGTTGATTGAGTTCTTTTACCTTCTTTAGATAATCAGTAATTTTTGCAGCACCATCAAGCATGGAGTACTCAGTGTGTGCATGAAGATGTACAAATGATTTAGTCATAAATATATTGTAAAGATTTTTAATAAAATTACATATTTATTACTGAAGTAAAATATTCTGGTTCCTCAATATTAAAGTCATAATTTTTTTCTTTAAAACTAAAATTTAATCTATAAGACTGGAGGCAAATAACATCAGATTCTAAATAACTATTTTCTTTTGCCCCATACAAAACATCATTCATTACTGGATTTCCTAAGTATTCAAAATGAGCTCTAATTTGATGGTTTCGTCCAGTAATTAATTCGATATCAATAAGAGAAAGTGTATCTTTTTGTAAAATAGTTGAATATTTTGTAATTGCTTTTTTTCCATCTTTATTAACTTCGCGCTTTTTTCTATTTTTACTTGAACGTTTAAGCGGAAGTTCAATTTCTCCTGTCTTACTAGGTAAGTTGCCTTCTACTAATGCTTTATAATATTTTTTTATATCACGATTATGAAACATTCTCTTAAATAAAATATAAGATTCATCTTTAATGGGGCATACCATCAATCCTGTTGTAACACGATCTAACCTATGGACAATTCCTTCTCTACCAACATCTCCGACTCCACTAAGTTTATATTTCGCTTTCAAAAAATCACTAATAGTCAATTCGGTAGATGTATTTGTTGGGTGAGATAATACTCCGTGGGGCTTATTCACAATTACAAAGTCATCACATTCAAATTCAATAAGTATGTTATTTATTTTTAATCTCCGAAAATAAAAGGAAACATATACCAAAAGTTATATATGTATCTGCAAGATTGAAACTAGGAATAAATAGTAACTCAACAAAGTCTGTAACTTTACCGTTGTTATTAAATATTAAATTCCAACCTCGCTCTCCTAAGTTACCAATGGCCCCACCAAGAATCAAAATTAGAGAATAAAACTCAAGAGTATTTTGTTTAACATTTCTAAATTGAAAAATTAACCAGGAAAAAACAATAACTGAGAAAAAATATGTGACCAAAGTATATTCACTAAACAATCCGAATGCTATTCCCGTGTTATAAGTTAAATCAATAGTTAAAAAATTATCAATAATTACACTTTCTTGGATATTGTTAGCTCTTATTAAATGTTTTATATAAAGATCTAAAGCAGCAATAACAGAAGCGTAGAAGTATGGGCGAAGAAATTTTTTAAGATTCAATTAAAAGTGCGCAATTTTTACATATAGTTGAATAGGGTAAAGCTTCTAATCTGGCAACAGGAATTGATTCGCCACAATTCTCACAAATACCATATTTATTTTTCTTAATCATAACTAGAGCATGTTCGACTTGATTTAGTAAATGTCGAGTATTTTCATCTAAAGTAAGCTCCTTTTCAAGCTCAAAAGCCATTGAACCACCGTCTGCAGATGTTGGATCTGGGCTTCTTTCTGCAGAAGCTTCTGACAGCCTTATATTTTCTCTCTCCTGCTGGTGATGTTCAAGAATTGATGTGAGCTGTTCTTTTTCAGCCAAAAGCTTCTTCTTGAATTTATTTACAGTATTTGTTGATAATTTTCTTGCCATAGTGTTTGTTTTGTTGAATGTATATTACTCTTTTTAGAATTAAAATAAACAAATTTAAAAATATTTTAATTCTTTATTATTTACTCTGTTTGTATAGGAAAACCTTTAAAATTCAAGAATATGTTTAAAAGAGTTGATACAAATATAAACTTAGCTGCTGTAGAAACGGAAATTTCAGATTACTGGGATAAAATTCAAGCATTTCAAACCTCGTTAGATAACAGAAAAGACCAGGAAATCTTTAGGTTTTATGATGGTCCTCCATTTCCGACTGGTAGCCCTCACTATGGAAACTTATTAGCAGGTGTAATAAAAGATATTGTTCCGAGATATTGGACAATGCGAGGTTATTACGTAGAGCGAAGGTTTGGATGGGATGTTCATGGTCTTCCTATTGAAATGGAAGTCCAAAAGAAACTTAATTTAGAAGACCCTCAACAAATTGATGAATATGGAATTGATAAGTTTAACGAAGCATGTAGAACTCAAGTTCAGACAAATACTGAAAACTGGGAAAGAATTACAAGAAAAATTGGTAGGTGGGTTGATTTTGAAAATGATTACAAGACTATGGATATTGATTTTATGGAGAGCGTATGGTGGGTATTTAAAGAACTTTGGGAAAAGGATTTAATATATCAAGATTATAAAGTTTTACCATATTCATGGGCAGCATCAACACCTCTCTCTAATTTTGAAGCAAATATGGATTATAGAGATGTAGAAGATCCTTCAATTTATTTTACCCTTGAAGCAAGAGAGGATTACAAAAAAGTTATTAAAGGAGACAAGTTTTTAATTTGGACTACAACACCTTGGTGCATTCCTGGAAATTTAGCTATAGCTATAGGAAAGAATATTAATTATACAAGAATCAAAATTGAAAACAGCATTTACTGGATTGCTAACGAAAGAATTTCTGAATTAAGTAATTATTCCATTGAGGTTATTGATAACTGTATTGGTTCAGAATTAGTCGGTGCTACATATGTTCCAGCTTATTCAGAGTATGATTATCTTTTTAACGATGGTGCATTCAGGTTAATTCACAGTGACGATACAAATACTGAATCTGGATCAGGATTGGTATCCCAAGCCCCTGCATATGGCGAAAGTGATTTCTATGCGCTAAAAAATTCTGGTATTGAAGTTATTGCAGATCCAGTAACACTATCTGGAAAATTCGACAATACATTTTCTGAGTTAGAAAATCTAAATGTAAAAGATGCTGATAAAGTTATTATGAACCAGCTTCAAGAAAGAGGGAATCTCTTTAGTAAAAAAACAGAGATGCACTCCTACCCATTTTGTTGGAGAACGGGAACTCCATTAATTTATAAAGCTATACCTACTTGGTTTGTAAGTGTTGAAAAAATTAGAGATAGGATGGTTGAACTTAATAAGTCTACACACTGGGTTCCAGGGTTTATTGGGGATAAGAGGTTTTCAAATTGGCTAGGTAATGCAAGAGATTGGGCAATAAGTAGAAACAGATACTGGGGAAGTTGTATCCCTGTGTGGATTAATGTTGATGACCCATCTGACAAAATATGCATTGGTTCAGTTGAAGAGCTTGAAAAATTTACAAATAAAAAAATAACTGATTTGCACAGACACTTTCTTGATGATTTGGAAATAGAAGTTGACGGAAAATCTTATCGAAGAACAACGGAAGTTCTTGATTGCTGGTTTGAATCAGGCGCTATGCCGTATGGTCAGCAACATTATCCATTTGAAAATCAAGATGATTTTAATAAAGGCTTTCCTGCTGATTTTATTGCAGAAGGTTTAGATCAAACACGTGGATGGTTTTATACATTAACTGTTTTAGCGGTTGCTTTATTTGACTCTGTTGCATTTAAAAACTGTATAACAACAGGAATGATACTTGCTGAAGACGGTAGAAAGATGAGTAAAAGTTTAAAAAACTATCCTGATCCAGAGGAATTATTAAATACTTATGGCGGTGATAGTTTACGAGCATACTTAATAAACTCTCCAGTAGTTAGAGGAGAGCCATTAAAATTTTCTGAAGAAGGAGTGCAACTAGTAACTAGAAACATAATTCTTCCGTTGTGGAATAGTTTTTCCTTTTTTTCGACTTATGCAAATGCTGATGAAATAACATTTAAGGACCTAGAAAAAGCTCTACCAGTAGAAGAAAGAGCAATGATGGACAGGTGGATTATTTCATCTCTTCAATCATTAATTAAGACAGTTAATGAAAAAATGGAAAACTACTATCTATATGAAGTTATTCCCCCACTTATGAATTTTGTAGAGGAACTTACTAATTGGTATGTTAGGTCAAACAGGAAAAGATTCTGGAAAGAAAAAGATGAGAATGATATTGATAAAATTAATGCCTTTAAAACCCTTCACGAAGTTTTAACTGAATTTACAAAATCAATGGCCCCAGTATTACCATTTATCTGTGAAAAAATATACCAAGGTTTAAATAATGATGAGAATGGAAGTATACATTATGAGAACTACCCTGTTTCAAATCAAAAACTAATAGATCTTGAACTTGAAGATGATATTGAATTAGCAAAGAAGGTTATTAAAAGTGTTAGGAATTTAAGAGTAAAATTAAAACTGCCCAATAAACAACCACTTAATTCTGTAAAGATTGTAACTAATGACAAAAATATAGAAAAACGTCTTTTAAATATTAGCGACTTAATTAAAAATGAAATAAACGTAAAGAATGTAGATTTTGATGTTGAAATAGATAAATGGGTAGATTATGTTTTTAAACCAGATTACAAAAAGTTAGGACCTAAATTAGGTCAAAAAATTGGCACTATTGCAAGTAAATTAAAAAATCTTAGTGATGAAGACACTAAAAAAATATTGGACTTTAAAGAAATTTCAGTTGATGGAATTAAGCTACAAAACGAAGATATAGAAATCCATATAAAACCAAAAGAAGATTTACCAAATCAGGATATTGTTGATGATTTTTTAATTTACTTAGATACAAATGTAGATGATGTCCTTTTAATGGAAAGGTTTTCAAGAGAGGTAGTATCAGCTATTCAACAAGCTAGGAAAGATACAGGATTGGATGTTACCGATAGGATTCAATTACAAATCCTTACCAAGGATGATTTTATAATTGAATCAATTAAAAAACATGAGTCTTATATTATGAATGAAACATTATCACTTGATCTTGTTATCACAGAGAGTGATGGAAAGAGTGAAATCTTAAATAAAAAAATTGATATTGTTATAAATAAATTAACAAACAATTCTTAAAATATAAGGCTGTAGAAAATTAAAACCTATAATTAAAATTAAAGGTGATAGGTCTATACCAGCCATCCCAACTCTTAGCACTGGTACCCTATTTCTTATTGGAGCAAGTATTTTTTCAAAGTACTTATCAAGGTAGCTTTTTAGTTGTCCTATTGGGTGGTCATAAGGTACTTGAATCCAACTTAGAATAATCCAGGCAAATAAGCTGTAATAGAAAATCCGAAATATAATAAAGGTGAGACTACACATTTAATCTATATAGTCCTAGTTGTTGAAGCCTTTCTCTTTCTTCTGTAGATAATGAAGAATTAGTAGGAAGAATCAAAAAAACACCGTCTCTATTTATAGAACGAATTGTAGCATTACTCATAAATGCCATACCTGTAACAAAATCTAAAATTCTTCTTCTTTCTGACTGATCGGGAATATCTCTTATATCCATAGCAACAATGAATTCATCTTTTATTGCGACACCAAGACTATGTATTTCGGAAAACGATCTTAGAGCTTTAATCTCAACTTCATCTTTTGGTGAGTGAACTCTTAAATCTGAAAAGTTTTCATCATCAACAAATTTATTTTCACCTGATGGCCTTACAGTTGTAGTATTTTCAATATATTTATCAGGTAAAGTATCTGGCTGTTTCAAGCCAATTGATATTAAAAATTTTTCTAACATTATATAAATATCTTAGTTCCAATACGAATTATTGTAGCACCATAATCAAGAGCGATTTCATAGTCGTTAGACATTCCCATTGATAATTCACCTCTATAATTTTTAAATTCAGTTTTAAGATTACTATTGATTTTTTCCATTTTTGAAAATACTTTTTTAGAATCAGATTCAATATTAGGTATACACATAAGACCTACAGGCGGAATGTCAAATTTAGCTAAATAATGAAAATACTCATATACTTCATCTATATTGATTCCCGATTTATTAAAATCATTATCTATATTAATTTGCAGAAATATATTATTATTATTGAAATTATCCTTAATTTTTTCTATTTCTTTATATCTACTTACTGAATGAATCCATTTAAAGTTTGAAGTTATTTCCCTGATCTTTCTAGATTGCAATGGAGCTATGTAGTGATACTGTGCATCTTTTATTTCTCTTTTGTGTCTGTAATAATCTTCAAGTCTGTTTTCAGCAAATTCTCTATAGCCGTAATCATAAATTTCTTTTACTTCTTCAACTTCTCGATTTTTAACTACAGGTAGAAGTTTCGCATTATATTTTACTAATGCATTTTCAATTATGACTAAATTATCTTTTATCGCCATATTATTCCAAACTGACGCTGAGGAGTCGTGGTTTTTCTGTAAGAATAATAATTATCATCACATATTGTGCATTGATGAAATACTTCAAGTTCTATATTTTCTTTAATGCAAAACTCTTCTATTTTTTTTCTGAGATTCAAGTAGTATCTCCCATTTAATTCAATAGTGCTTAATGGGAATAGCTGTTTTAAATCTTCTTTCACCTCATAACAGCATTCTTTAGCATGTGGACCAATAGAAATTTTAAGGCTTTTGAAATCATGGTTTTTTAAACTTTTTTCAAATATTGAGTTATTGATACCTCTCCATCCTGCATGCACAGCAGAAATCAAATTTTTTGATTGCATTAATATTGGCATACAGTCAGCAGTACGAACCACTAGTGGTAGGTCTTGAGCATTTGTTTCAATTCCATCTGATTCGTATATGCCTTCATTGTTTATAATTTTTACTTCTGATGAATGAATTTGTTTCATCTCTGCAAAATTTACATCAAGATTAATGTCTTTTAAAACCTTTTTAATATCACCATCATGAGACGATGTAAAGTAGGCATTTTTTATTATCGAAGAACGAATCATCCTTTTATAAAATCAGGAAGACCGTCACCTCCGTTATCATTTATTTCAGAATCAGACTTAATTCTTCTATTAGGTCTTGGGCCAAAACCAGCAGCAACAACTGTGACTTCAACAGCATCACCTAATGTTGGGTCAACTGTGTGTCCAAAAATAATCTCAGCATTGTCATCAGCTCTTTCAGTAATTACCCTTGCTGCTTCATTAACTTCTTGAAGTTTTAGATCTTCTGAACCGGTAATGGTGATTAATACCCCTTCAGCTCCATCCATATTTGCTTCAAGTAGAGGAGATGATATAGCAGCTTGTGCGGCATTGGGAGCTCTCTGCTCTCCGGTTGACCTGCCTATACCCAATACTGCATTGCCTGCATCTTTAAGAATTGTCTTAACATCTGCAAAGTCAACATTAATAACTCCTGGTTGAGTAATAAGTCCAGAAATTCCTTTAACTCCATTAGATAAAATTTCGTCTGACTTTAAATATGCTTCATTTACTTTGATATCTTTATCACTTATTTGTAATAAACGATCATTAGGTATCACAATCAAAGTATCTAGTACATCTCTTAAAGCTTGAACTCCTTCTTCTGCTTGAACAGACCTTCTTCTTCCCTCGAAGCCAAATGGCCTAGTTACAACACCAACAGTTAATGCTCCCAGTTCGTGAGCAATCTCAGCAATTACTGGTGAAGCTCCAGTTCCTGTTCCTCCACCTTCTCCAGCAGTAATGAAAACCATATCAGAACCTTTTAATGCTTCTTTTATGAGCTCTTCAGAATCAAGAGCAGCTTGCCTTCCCACTTCAGGATTAGCCCCTGCACCAAGACCCCTGGTTGTTTTTCTTCCTAAATCTAATTTGACATCAGCTTTTGAACCTAACAAACTTTGAGCATCTGTATTTGCAGCAATAAAATCTACACCCTTGATGCCCATTTTGATCATCCTGTTTACAGCATTTGTGCCACCGCCGCCAACGCCTACAACTTTTATTACAGCAGTATAATTTCTAGGTCTCATATTTAAATTAACTCCCTTTTGATTTGCTTTTTTTGTTCTTTGTGCCATTTAAAAACTCCATTTGTTGAATCAAGATTATCACTTAAGCAGATTTAATACAATATATTTTTATTTTTTATCTATATCTATAGTATAGATTTAGATTTTACAATCTGTTACAAATGAATTAGTTGAAATAAAAGTGACTTCTCCTGTACAAAAACTTTTTTCAAGCAACTCTCCTACTGCTGAAGCCTTTGTAGATAGGTCTATTGGTTCAAGGAAGTCGATTTCTATTCCTTTATAAGATCCCTTTAAATAACGCCCGTTGTGCACAAGTGAAATTTTAGAAATATCTATCTCGAAATTTAAAAGGGTCATTACTAATGAAACAATCTCTCCATTGAAACCAGGATCAACTGGACCATTTGTAATAGTAACATTAATTACATCGTTTTCTATAAGAGTGTCTTTAAAAAGTAAGTTTTTATAGAGAACACCTTTTTTTACTACCGATCCCCTTAAGTCAGTAATTTCA